>OBXW01000143.1_pt1 | contig 84963 bp, 88 predicted proteins | sample 1495431 | NCBI WGS metagenome assembly OBXW01 (sample SAMEA2580166, study PRJEB22360) | human gut metagenome | biome: human gut; feature: human-associated habitat; material: faeces | place: Denmark | collected 2008/2010 | reverse complement strand
TGAAAAGCAGTATTATCAACGGCTCGGAAGTGTCTAGATTATCCGTGGCGATTCAACCCGGAAGCTCCGGATGAACGTTGGGTAACGGACATAACTTACATCCGAACCCACGAAGGCTGGCTGTATCTGGCCATAGTTGTTGACCTGTGGATGACAAAAGATATTGTTCTGAATGCACTTTTGATGGCCGTGTGGCGACGTAATCCCCAAAAACAGGTGCTGGTTCATTCTGACCAAGGTAGTCAGTACACAAGCCATGAGTGGCAGTCGTTCCTGAAATCACACGGTCTGGAGGGCAGTATGAGCCATCGTGGTAACTGTCACGACAACGCAGTTGCAGAAAGCTTTTTCCAGCTACTGAAGCGTGAACGGATAAAGAAAAAGATCTACGGAACACGGGAAGAAGCACGCAGCGATATTTTTGATTACATCGAAATGTTTTATAACAGTAAGCGTCGGCATGGTTCGAGTGATCAGATGCCACCGACGGAATATGAAAAACAATATTATCAACGGCCCGGAAGTGTCTAGATTATCTGTGACGATTCAAAAACCTAATACAGTATATTATTGTCATCCTGAACCAGTACACCGTAATGGATATCGTACTGTCCGGTAAGTGGTGGTGGAAGTTTAAGCTCCCGCGCCAGAAATTTTGGACCGCGACATATTTCAATCCCCGTAACGATATGCCACATAATAAAATGCGGTGCGGGAACATAATTACCTTCTGTTTTTACAATCAGGTTATCATTGCTCATAATACAGTTGCTGCTCAGATAATAAATCCGGGAAACCATATTTTTGGTATCAATTTTGTTGTCTGAATAATATTATCTTTTGTCACACTGACTTGCCGGCGTATGACAGGATACTGGAAATAGACTTATAGTGTGATATATCCGTAAAGGGCAAAATGGTAGAGATGACTAAATTTAATGGTGCTTTTAGTGCGGTTATTGATAATATCAACCGCTTCATTTATTGTAACCCAGACTGGTATTGATGAATTTCTGGTGTTACGAAGGATGGAATATATAATTACATTCTCCATTAACCGGGGGGAATATATCAACAGGTGATGGCTGTAATTTTTAATGACAAGTGACTTTGCTTTATTTCTTAATGTGATTATTACATATTAGTATTTTCAGTGTGTCGCCATTTAGTTTACGAGTGGCGATTGTTTTCGCATTATTTGTGACAGAATTATTAATATTGATTTATTTTGTTACTGTTATTGCAATAATAAATAACAGGGTTCTGTAGTTATATTCTTGGTTGCCGTAATAGCTAATGATTTTATTTTTATGTACTTTAAAATTATATTTAAGCAATTATTTATTGTTACTTTTCGGATGCCTGGGTGTTAATCTTTATTCATGTTGCGAATGATTCTTGCGATTATTTATCTGTTCTGTGGATGAATTATTTTTGCTATGCCGTCCGTAAATAGCGGTATAATAAACACCAGCTTTCTGGACTAAATGAAACTGATACGTTAATGAGGATGTTATGCATGAATACCAGACCAGGATTATTATTGTTGCTTTTCATTTCAGGCTCCTTTCTGTTAACCGGGTGTGCAAAAACATCCTCCATTGATGCCCGGAAAACCAAAACAGGTGCATCTCACCAGGAGCAAATCTCTTCCACATCGCAACTCACCGATCAGGACGTTTTTGGTAATGAGCTGACGCTGGAGATCACCGAGGAAGATATTCAGAATGCGGTTGAAGAAGCGAAGGGACAGTTTGACATCCCCCTGAATTCTGCCGTTGTTCTGGTAAAGTCAGGCTCGCGTGCGCCTGATGAGATGATGCAAAAGGAAATGCAGCGCTACTATCAGGTATCCACATTCTCCGGTATTCCGGTGACGAAGAAGAAACGCCCTGTTCAGCCAGTTACATCGGTAAAGGAAACACAGTCTGATCCAACCACAACTGACGATTTTACAACAAACCGGAACAGTGTTATCAATGCCAACTATATGCAGGCGATGAGATATATTGCGGCAAAGGGCAGACAGAAAGCCATTGTGGTTTACTGGGATGAACTGGAAACGGGGAAATATAATTCTGTGACAAAAGAGATGGTCTGGAAAAAATATGCCGGTGAAAAACTGTCAGGATCATCACTGCGCTATTTGATCCGGTTTGCGTTGGTGGATGTCGCTACCGGAGAATGGGCCACATACTCTCCTGCCAATATCGAATCAATGGCCGTTCCGTTGATCGTAAAAACGGATGCAAAAGCAAACATGGATGTAAAAACCAGTGAGAAAACAGATGTTACGGAGCAGCAAATTGTCAGTCTGGAACAAAGAACCTGCCAGATGGTGGTCAGCGATCTGGTAAACAGGTACAGTAAATCATAGTGCTACTGTTTAACTTCCGGCCTTGTGCTGATAGTCACGGATAAATATTTGTGATAACCAGCACAATTTTCCGCTATGTCGAAATTCATTCATCATTTGAACGGGTAAATGAAATTAATAATTTTGTTAAAGGCACTGTTAGGTATTTTGTTATTAATATTGTTATTGAGATATAAATAATGCGATCAACCCATGTATCAAAACGTAGAAACCAGTAAAGACATAACCAAAAAACAAATCCATAAATGAGTGCAAAGCAGTCCAGGATGATGGAGTTAATAATTTTTTTAAATCTGTTACTTTTTTTTGAGTTCATCCGCAACCATCTCCATGATTCTCTCAAAAGCAGCCTGACCATCGGTCCTTCTTATGTTGATTGCATCTACAACTGGTTCCATCAGAGACTCCACAAAGAAGTACAGTAAATCTAAGTCTTTAGGTCTTAGCTTATTATAAATTTCAGGGCAATCTTCTTTCAATGCCTGCGCGGTATAAGCAGCCCTTTCAGCCATTCCACCTATTAATAAAATGTTACCTATTATTATACCAGTGAGAGATGTTTTTTTTGCTAAAATAGACCTTGACTGTACTGATGATGCTGCATTAATAATATTTTTCATAACAATATTGGCAATCCTTCTTGACACGAGAGAATTGGTTGCCATCCGGCCAAGCATAGTCCCTCCGATCCGGCTGAATATTTTGTTTTGTGTGTTTTCAGGTGTGTGTATGAGTAATTCTTCAAATATTAAATGAATTAGATTGCTAATTAAATCTTCATCAGATAAACTTCTTTTTATTAACAATGCAAGCCGGTAATGTTCGTTTTCATTTCTGTATCGGTTCTCCGTGTCCAGGTACGCTCTACCAAGATAAAACAAATCAACTGGAACAGATTTTATACCTTCCAGAAAACCTATAGCGGTATCAGGAGATATCAGTATTCTTATAATTCGACGTACAATGTCATCATATTCGCTTGCGCAATAAATATAATAGCCGGGCATCATGCTATTGCCCATGTTTTGTAGTATTAATGATTCTGTCATTCCCGGCGTGGAGCATGTATCACTGTTTGTCAGTACGGAATCTTCGACTGAATTTATTTCATTTTCATGGTTCCTGAGAGTGGTCATATTTTAACTCTTTCCTTTTTCAAAAGAGACGGATGTCCCAGACACTGAGTGCGCTGGTTCCTGCAACACAATGCTCCTGAGTAAATGTTTCATAAATAAACGAGATGATCTCTTCCGGTTGTCCGCGACTGTCAGTAATTGTATGCGGGACCGTCAAGTGAATACCTGAAATACGAGCTTTGATCAGTTTCATCTTATAATACAGCTCATTGATACCAAATCGGTTTGTACGGTAAAACTCAAAGTCACAGGTCAGAATTTCGTTTTCAGTAATGGCACTGTTCAGTAAAGGAGTCGATTTATCGACAGGTTTCCTGATGGACAGAGCAAGATGATTAACGTTTTGATCACGGGTAACACCGTGATCCAGTGCCAATACCATAATCTGATCTATGTGTGTAATTTGTGCTTTATTACCGATGGAGGCCAATGAAGAGCAGCCTGATGAGATCAGCCCCTGTTTTTCTCCGTTCAATGTTAAATAAACAAGATTTGCCATGTTACTCCCCTTTAATTTTGTACGGTGTTATTTTCCGGTGTTGTGTCAGTAGCCGTCTCTGGCAGTGTATTGTTCTTCAGCAACAGCCAGCGGCTTAATACGCCATCCAGTCGTTCATTAATCTCTTTTTCCAGTGCATCTGTATTTTGTTTCCGGGTGCGAGCATCCTGGTATTGCGTCAACAAATATTCCAGTGGCGTTTCCTGATTCAGCAACCGCTCGGCCTGCCAGGTCACCGTTTTGATATACGACAGCGTGAAGCCCTTTTGTTCGGTCTCGCGTTGCATCATCAGGTCAGCAAATTCCCGCAGATTCTGGCGCGCCTGCTGCCATCCTTTCATTTGCGGGCTGCTCTGCGCGTGGGTTTTCAGGACGGTGTTCCACTGCGCGGTTGCCTGCTGCTGTTGCAGGCTCTCCGGCCAGCGGCTGTCCGCCGTGCGCGTCATCAGCGTACCGGTCTCCAGCGGCTGTAGTGGAGACGCATCTGAAATCTGTTGCAGCCGTTGCCCGTAGCTGTCCAGGTCCGGGGTGGTCAGCCAGACGGTGGCGGCACCCTGTGCGGTATCCCTGACCTGCGCCAGTTGCTGCTGCATTGGGTATACCTGCCACCACCACAGTACGGCAGTGATAGCCGCCATACAGACAACACCCGCCATAAAGCTCCTGACGCTATAACCGGGTGTGGCTCTGACGGTCGGCTCCGCATCGTTCGTGCTGTCCTGGTGAACTTCCACCCTGATGTCAGGAAGGTCAGGCAGGGGAGGGGTGACTTCCGCCGCTGCCGGAGCGCCTTCCGGGGCATAGACCAGAGTTCGTACCGTTGTCTGCGATTGCTCACCCGCCTGACGTTTTGGCTGTGGTTCAAAGCGTTTGCGTGTGTTCTGCACAAAATAAAGCAAATTTTCCACATGCGGCTTCTGCTTTAGCTCCACCTGCTGGAGCTTGTCGCAGATAAGCTGTAACGCCCGTTCCGTGCGGTACAGCACCGGCAGGTCGGCATCCGAGAAGGACATTTGCTGGCGCAGAATATTGCCGGTACGGGTATTGAACCAGTCCAGCATCCCGGTACGGGCATGATTATCCTGCGGCCAGAATTTATCCCAGTCATGGCTTACCATCGCAGCCAGTAATTCGGCTCCTTCGCAGAACCCGGTCAGCCCCTGTGCCCGCTGGCACGAAGAGCGGGCGCTGCCTGCACAAGTCACCGGGCCTGACGGGAGCACGTATCAGTATTTTTATGATGAGCATTTTGGGCTACGCGCGGTGATTGATGCGCTGGGACAGTGCTGTTACTACCAGCGTGATGCCAGGGGACAGGTTACGGCGTTCAAGGATGAAAAAGGCGGTGTGCAACGGTTGACATATAATGCACGCGGGCAGGTCAGCAGTGCGCAGGACTGTTCAGGTAAAACGACGCAGTACCGCTATGATGAGGCTTACCGACTGGCGGAAGAGACGGATGCCGCGGGAGAGAGTACGCATTATGAATACAGCCCGGCCGGGCGACTGGTGAAGGTACTCCGCGCTGAAGGCCATGTAACCAGCCTGAGCTGGACGCCACAGGGGCAACCAGAAAGTTACCGGGAGGGGGTCAGCATTCCGGTTCACTGGCAGTATGACGCGGCGGGGAACCAACTGGAGGCCTCGCAGTCAGGGCAGGCGCTGAAGCATAATCAGCAGCATCAGCTCCGGCAGAAAGCCTGCGTTTATGATGTTTACGGTCGTCTGATCCAAGGGCTTTTTCTTTGCCTGCAATTTTATTATTGCTGAATCCGCAAAAATCCTCTGCATTTATCACTCTTTTTCTATAAAGAGCTGGAAGTCATAATCCTCTTAGTTGATGAACATAGTGATTAAAAAGAGGAATTCTATGGCTATCCCTGCATTCGGTTTGGGTACTTTCCGCCTGAAAGACGACGTGGTTATCGCTTCTGTTAAAACGGCGCTTGAGCTGGGCTACCGTGCTGTCGACACTGCGCAAATCTATGATAATGAAGCGGCTGTTGGTCAGGCGATTGCTGAAAGTGGCGTACCGCGTAACGAACTGTACATCACCACCAAGATCTGGATTGAAAATCTCAGCAAAGAAAAACTGATCCCAAGTCTGAAAGAAAGCCTGAAGAAACTGCGTACAGATTATGTTGATTTGGTGCTGATCCACTGGCCATCTCCAGGAGATGCTGTATCTGTTGAGGAATTCATGCTGGCGCTGCTCGAAGCAAAACAGCAGGGACTGACTCGTGAAATTGGTATCTCAAACTTCACCATTGCGCTGATGGAAAAAGCCATTGCCGCAGTAGGCACAGACAATATTGCGACCAACCAGATTGAGCTTTCTCCGTATCTTCAGAGCCGTAAGGTGGTTGACTGGGCGAAAGCACACGGTATCCACATCACCTCTTACATGACGCTGGCTTACGGTAACGCGCTGAAAGATGAAGTGATTGCGCACATTGCCGCTAAACATAACGCGACCCCGGCGCAGGTTATTCTGGCATGGGCAATGGGGGAAGGTTACTCCGTAATTCCTTCTTCTACCAAACGTGAAAACCTGGCAAGCAACCTGCTGGCGCTGGAACTGCATCTGGATGCCGAAGATAAAAAAATGATCGCGGCACTGGACTGCAACGATCGTCTGGTCAGCCCGGAAGGTCTGGCTCCTGCCTGGGATTAATTGCCCGATCCTGTGTATCCCTTACCCCTCTTTTACAGCTCCTTCGGGAGCTGTTCTTATATATTCACTTAAAAAGTCTATAAATGCACGAATACGTGTACTGACCGCACGATCGCTGTAGTAAACGGCGCTGAAAGGCATTTTTACCGGCAGACGTTTATCGGCCAGCAGTTCCACTAGCTCTCCCCGCGCGATCTCTTTATCTATCATATAATCTGAAAGACAGGCGATGCCGTTGCCGTTCAGGCAAAGCTGTTTTAGCGTTTCCCCACTGTTGGAAGAAATGCCACACTCGACCTCATGCAGCTGTCCGTCGCTACAGGCAATCGGCCAGGTATTGAGCGAAACCGGTTCGGAAAACCCCAGACACAGATGCTGTTTTAACTCCTCGACGGTCTCTGGTCTACCAAAACGGGCAATGTACTCCGGTGAGGCAATAATCTTGCGATAGCTGGTAAATAACGGACGCGCACGTAGACTCGAGTCAGTCAGTGTACCCGCTCGTATAGCAACATCCACTTTTCGTTCAATAAGATTGATGAATGTTTCCGAGGAGACGAGAGACAACGTCATCTCGGGATACCGCTCCCGGAACGGTTTGATTAGCGGCATCAGGAAATGCAACATCACCGGTGTTGCTGCGTCGATGCGCAGCAGGCCGCGCGGAGTATTACGCGACTCCATGATTTCCGTTTCTGCTGCAGCCATCTCTTGCAGTATCTGCTGCACCCGCCTGAAGTAGCGCTCTCCTTCCTCAGTGAGACTTAGCTGTCGGGTCGTTCGATTAAGCAAACTGACGCCCAGTTTCATCTCCAGCTTTTTTACTGCCCGACTGACCGCGGAATTGGCTTGTCCAAGCTGTTCTGCCGCCCGGCTAAAGCTGCCGCTTTCCACTACCGCTACAAAAATCGCAAGTTCTTCAGAGGTTGCTTTCATTTTTGCACCTGACGCAAAATTATATTGAGATTTTGAATATTTTTGTCATTAAAACATCCAGGCATACTGCGTGTCATCTGATTACTGATGTTACGGAGTTATTTATGCCTCTCGCTTTATTTGCACTAACAATTAGTGCCTTCGCTATAGGCACTACTGAGTTTGTGATTGTTGGTCTGGTGCCGACCATCGCTCAACAACTGGCGATCTCGTTACCTTCCGCCGGGATGCTGGTTTCCATCTATGCGCTGGGTGTGGCGATTGGCGCACCGGTACTGACCGCTTTGACCGGACGCCTGCCACGTAAACAGTTACTGGTTGCGCTGATGGTTCTGTTTACGGCGGGGAATTTGCTGGCATGGCAGGCTCCCGGGTATATGACACTCATTGTCGCTCGTCTGCTGACTGGGCTGGCACACGGCGTATTCTTCTCGATTGGTTCTACCATCGCGACAAGTCTGGTGCCAAAAGAGAAAGCGGCCTCCGCCATCGCTATTATGTTTGGTGGCTTAACGGTGGCGCTGGTAACCGGCGTGCCGCTGGGTACGTTTATTGGTCAACACTTTGGCTGGCGCGAGACTTTCCTTGCGGTATCAATGTTAGGCGTGATTGCACTGATCAGTAGCCAGTTGTTGATCCCCGCCAATATTCCCGGTCGTGCAGCCGCCAGCATTCGCGACCAGGTGAAGGTGCTGACTCATCCCCGTCTGTTGCTGATTTATGCCGTTACGGCACTGGGCTACGGCGGTGTATTCACGGCATTCACCTTCCTGGCACCGATGATGCAGGATCTGGCGGGATTCTCTCCGGCAGCAGTAAGCTGGATCTTACTGGGTTACGGTGTTTCAGTGGCTATCGGTAATATCTGGGGTGGTAAGCTGGCGGATAAGCATGGTGCCGTTCCTGCGCTGAAATTCATTTTCGCCGCGTTGTTTGTTCTGTTGATGGTTTTCCAACTGACGGCTTCTACGCAGTATGCCGCGCTGGCTACCATCCTGGTAATGGGGATCTTTGCCTTTGGTAACGTACCGGGGTTGCAGGTCTACGTGGTACAGAAAGCGGAACAATTTACGCCTAATGCTGTAGATGTGGCGTCAGGGTTGAACATTGCGGCGTTTAACATTGGCATTGCACTGGGTTCAGTGATTGGTGGACAAACGGTCGAGCATTATGGTCTGGCGCAGACGCCGTGGATTGGCGCACTTATTGTCCTGGTTGCTTTCCTGCTGATGGGACTCAGCGGTCGTCTTGATAAGCCCGCGCGCGTTGCTTTGGGGTAAATCATTGATGTAAGCGCCCACTTACAAAACAAACTGCAATTGTTCGTTGAAAGTGAGTGCTAAAATCCCTATAACAGAAGAACCAGTCCGGCTGCGGACTGGTTGACGTTACAGAGGTTTGAAAGTCTAAAGTGCGAAAAAACACCTATGCCATGCGTTATGTTGCCGGACAACCCGCCGAGCGGATTTTACCGCCGGGGTCGTTTGCGCATATTGGCCAGGCATTACCCGCAGGCGTTCCGTTAAGCAGTGAAGATCGCATTCGCGTGCTGGTATGGAATATTTTTAAACAGCAGCGCGCAGAATGGCAGTCGGTGCTGAAGAATTTTGGCAAAGATGCGCATCTGGTGTTATTGCAGGAAGCACAAACCACGCCAGAACTGGTGCAGTTTGCGACCGCTAACTATCTTGCTGCTGATCAGGTTCCGGCCTTTGTGCTGCCTCAGCATCCCTCTGGCGTCATGACGCTCTCTGCTGCTCATCCTGTTTACTGCTGTCCATTGCGCGAGCGTGAGCCTATTTTACGGCTGGCGAAATCGGCGCTGGTGACGGTGTACCCGTTGCCTGACACTCGGCTGTTAATGGTGGTGAATATCCACGCGGTTAACTTTAGCCTTGGCGTTGATGTCTATAGTAAGCAGTTACTTCCTATTGGCGATCAGATTGCTCATCACAGCGGTCCGGTGATCATGGCCGGCGATTTTAATGCCTGGAGCCGTCGACGGATGAATGCGCTGTACCGCTTTGCGCGTGAAATGTCGCTGCGCCAGGTTCGCTTTACTGACGATCAGCGCCGCCGTGCGTTTGGTCGCCCTCTCGATTTTGTGTTCTATCGCGGTCTGAACGTGAGTGAAGCCTCTGTGCTGGTCACCCGCGCATCCGATCACAACCCGCTACTCGTTGAATTCAGTCCCGGCAAACCTGAACAATAACGGTGTGTCAGGTCTGCCATAGGGCAGGCCTGTGATGGTTGCCCTTCATATTTCTCAACAACCGAAGGACAACACCATGACAACACGCTCTCACCATGACAACGTCGAAAAACAGTTTGGCTCTCAGGCTAATGCCTATTTAACCAGTACGGTGCACGCCTCTGGCCGTGACTTGCAACGTCTGGGGGAAAGGTTGTCGGCATTTCCACAGGCTCGCGTATTGGATATGGGATGCGGAGCAGGGCACGCCAGCTTTGTGGCCGCGCAACACGTAAAGCAGGTCATGGCTTATGATTTATCGTCGCAGATGCTTGAAGTGGTTGCTAAGGCGGCAAAAGACCGAGGTCTGGATAATATCGCCACACGGCAGGGGTATGCTGAAAGCCTGCCATTTGAAGATAACGTATTTGATGTGGTGATTAGCCGCTATTCCGCGCATCACTGGCATGATGTCGGGCGCGCGCTGCGGGAAGTGAACCGCGTTCTGAAGCCCGGTGGTGTACTGATTGTGATGGATGTGATGTCGCCTGGTCACCCAGTACGTGATATCTGGTTGCAAACCGTGGAGGCGTTACGCGATACCTCACACGTACGCAACTATTCCAGCGGAGAGTGGTTGTCGTTAATCAATGACGCCAATCTGATTGCCGATACCTTGTTAACCGATCGTTTGCCGCTGGAATTCAGTTCGTGGGTGGCGCGGATGCGTACGCCTGCAGCGTTGAGCGACGCGATTCGTGCCTACCAACAAAGTGCCTCTGCACAAGTGAAAGACTACTTTGCGTTACAGGAAGATGGCTCGTTTACCAGCGATACGATAATGGTTGAGGCACATAAAGCGGGATAAATAAAAAAGGCACTGGGGGGAAACCAGTGCCTTCATTTCTACAATGCTATCAGGAGTCCGGCATGTCGTTGTTTTTCACAAACAACGTTAGCTGATCGCCTGGCTGTAGATTATTCGTATCGCTGTTCCAGCGCATCACATCCTTGATGTTAACCCCGTGGCGTTTGGCAATACTCGAGAGCGAGTCGCCTTTACGCACACGATAGGTGATGCTATCGCTGTTGTTCGCCAGTCGCTGTGCGCTGCTACCAGCGCCCACCGTCAGATTCTGGCCTACCTTCAGCGACGACCCGCGCAGATTATTCCACTGCTTAAGGTCATTGATGCTCACGCCAAGACGTGAAGCGACGCCAGAAAGCGTATCGCCAGAGCGAACTTTGTAGCTACGGCTGTTCAGCGGCGTGTTATCCGCGACCAGCGTTGACTGCACTGCTGCAATTTCGCCTGAAGCCAGAGACTCACGCAGCTTCTCTGCATGCTTCTTTGGCACCATCACATATTGCGGGCCGCTGGCACCCAACGTGGAGCCTTTCACGCCTGCATTGAAGGTCTTCAGCTTGCTGACGGAAATACCCGCCATATCGGCAACCTGAGTCATCTCAACCGGGCTACTCAGGCGAACACGTGCCAACGCGCGGCTTTCGTCTGTTGTTGGCAGACGTACGCCATAGCGTTTGCTGTTTTTGAGTATATCGCTCAATGCCAGCATTTTGGGCACGTATAGCTTTGTTTCCTGAGGCAATGGCAACGACCAGAAGTCAGTGGGTTTACCACGAGCTTTGTTCGTTTTGATTGCCTTCATGACACGACCTTCGCCGCTATTATAAGCAGCAACGGTCAGCAGCCAGTCGCCATCAAACATCTTGTTCAGACGCTGCATCATGTCCAGCGCGGCGGTGGTGGAAGCCACAACGTCGCGACGTGCATCATAACTGCGGGTCTGTTTTAAACCATAATTGCGCCCCGTGCTCGGAATGATCTGCCAAATACCTGCGGCATTGGCGCCAGACGTTGCGTGAGGATCAAAAGCGCTCTCCACTATGGGTAGTAGTACCAGTTCCATAGGCATGTTACGTTTTTTAACTTGCCCGGCTATCCAGTACATATACGGCTCTGCCCGTAAAGTTACATCGTGGAGATAGCTCTTATTGCGTAAATATTTCTGTTTCTGTTCGCGAATCCGGTCATTTTCCGGAATTCCCATCTTTAGCTCGTCGCCAATGAAAGCCCACAAGTCACCATCTGGCGCGATAGACGTCCCATCGTCCATCCATCGTGCCTGACTTGTAAACTTTGCTGCTTCCCCTTGACCAGCTGCAGAAAGGCTCTGTGCGTGCTGTTGAACGTTGCCGGTACTCTGGCAACCCACGAGCAGGACAGAGGCGAGTAATATCGCTTTTGCCTTCATGTGTGTGTCAATAGTTGCTTAAAAGACGACCGATCATAACGGCGAAGTTTTCAAAAGGCAACCCGGAATTGTCAGAACGTATCTTTCTTTGACCTTAACCAGGCAAAACGCTCCTCAGGTTGTTGCAATATTGTTTCTTTGTTAATTTCATTAATTAAATCAATATCTTCTGTTCTTAAAAAAAGATTATTTCGCCGCTCATTTTTCAGAATTACGGGTAGTGTCATTTGTTTTTTTACGCGTAACTCATTAACTTTACGATAATATTCATTTATGAACGAATCGTGCGGGAGAATGCTTAAGGCAAACTTCATGTTTGCTAATGTGTACTCATGTGCGCAACAAATTAATGTATCGTCAGGAAGGGCGTTGATTTTTTTAAGTGATTGATACATTTGGGTTGCGGTGCCTTCAAAAAGTCGACCGCAACCGCCAGAAAAGAGTGTGTCACCACAAAATAAGTAAGGATGGCTAAAGTAACAGATATGTCCTAAAGTGTGACCCGGAGTAGCAATTACCCTAAATTCATGCCCCAAAACGAGTGCAATATCGCCATCTTCGACTATGTGTGTCGTTCCCTTATCTTGCGTTTCAGCCGGTCCGTATACCACTATTTGTGGGAAATGCTGCAGAAGTTCTTTCACTCCGCCCACGTGATCCTGATGATGATGGGTTAGCAGAATGGCTTCAGGCACCCAGTTATGCTCTGCAATGGCTTTCAGAACAGGAGCCGCTTCACCCGGGTCCACAATCAGACAATGCTGGTCATTATTTGACAAGACCCAGATGTAATTGTCCTGAAATGCAGGAATACTGTTAAGATTCATATATTACCTCTAAATGCGTAACGGAAGGTTGTGATGAAACCGGCAAGGATCCCTCAAACTGTCGTAGCGCCCGTTAGCTGGGATGATCTGCCCTGGGGCGAACACTATCGTGAGGCGCTGGAGTATCAGCTTAACCCGTGGTTCGCAAAAATGTACGGTTTTCATCTGCTTAAGGTTGGTAATTTAAGCGCAGAAATCGATTCCGAAGCGTGCGCGGTTTCTCATCAGGTAAATGTTTCTTTGCAGGGTTCTCCCATGCAGGTGACGGCCGATCCTTTGCATCTTCCCTTTGCCGATAAGTCCGTGGATGTCTGTTTATTGGCCCATACGTTACCGTGGTGTTCCGATCCGCATCGCCTACTGCGTGAAGCCGATCGCGTGTTGATTGATGACGGTTGGTTGATTTTGAGCGGTTTTAACCCGGTAAGCCTGATGGGTTTGCGTAAACTGGTGCCCGTATTGCGTAAGACATCGCCCTATAACAGTCGGATGTTTACCCTCATGCGTCAATTGGACTGGCTATCATTACTGAATTTTGAAGTGCTGCACTATAGTCGTTTTCATGTTCTGCCCTGGAATAAGAAGGGCGGGAAAATGTTAAGCACCCATATCCCCGCGCTGGGCTGTTTACAGCTGGTGGTTGCGCGCAAGCGAACCATTCCGCTTACACTCAACCCGATGAAACAAAATAAAAGCAAAACGCCTATCCGTCATGCCGTTGGCGCGACCCGGCAATACCGTAAACCGGACGCTTAAGCCTCAGTCTGATACCCAATATCATCCTGAGTCGGGCTCATGGCCGCGGTGCGCGCAAGCTCATCGCAGCGTTCGTTTTCCGGATGGCCCGCATGGCCTTTAACCCATTCCCATTTGATTTGATGAGGGCCTAAAGCGGCATCGAGACGCTTCCACAGATCGACGTTCTTCACTGGTTTTTTATCTGCTGTTTTCCAGCCACGCTTCTTCCAGTTGTGGATCCACTGCGTAATGCCCTGGCGCACATACTGGCTGTCCGTGCTGAGTATCACTTCACACTGTTCTTTCAGGGCTTCCAGCGCAACGATTGCTGCCATCAGCTCCATGCGATTATTAGTTGTAAGGTTGTAGCCTTCGCTAAAGGTTTTTTCGCGCCCGCGATAGCGTAAAATCGCCCCATAACCACCCGGTCCGGGATTTCCCAGGCAAGAACCATCGGTGAAAATTTCTACCTGTTTAAGCATCTCTGGTAGACTTCCTGTTTTAGCAAATCGAAATCAAACGATAAGTCTGACATAAATGACCGTTATGAGCACTGGAATTACACGACAGATCGTCCTCGATACCGAAACCACCGGTATGAACCAGATTGGCGCCCACTATGAAGGCCACAAGATCATTGAGATCGGTGCGGTTGAAGTGGTGAACCGCCGCCTGACCGGCAATAACTTCCATGTTTATCTGAAGCCGGATCGGCTGGTGGACCCGGAAGCGTTCGGCGTACACGGAATCGCAGACGAATTCCTGCTTGATAAACCCACGTTTGCTGATGTAGCCGACGAGTTTCTCGACTACATTCGCGGCGCGGAGCTGGTCATCCATAACGCATCGTTCGATATCGGTTTTATGGATTACGAGTTCGCGAAGCTCAAGCGGGATATTCCGAAGACGAACGAATTCTGCAAAATAACCGATAGCCTGGCGCTGGCGAGGAAAATGTTTCCTGGCAAGCGAAACAGCCTTGATGCGTTGTGCTCGCGCTATGAGATAGACAACAGTAAACGAACCCTGCACGGCGCATTGCTTGATGCCCAGATTCTGGCCGACGTTTATCTGATGATGACCGGCGGGCAGACCACGATGGCGTTTTCAATGGAAGGCGACAGCCAGCAGAGGAATGACACAGGGATCCAGCGTATTGTGCGCCAGTCCAGCAAACTACGTGTTGTTTTCGCCACTGATGAAGAGTTAGCGGCCCATGAGTCACGCCTTGACCTGGTGCAGAAGAAAGGCGGAAGTTGCCTCTGGCGGGCATAGTTTGTACATTTACGGTATGAAAATGGCCATTCGGGTGATTTTTGCAGCAAACGATTAAAAAACGTGAGAAAAAGCGTTGACGAGGTGCGAGGCAATCCGTAATATTCGCTTCGTTCCCAAGCGGAACACAACGCGGAGTGGTAGTTCAGTTGGTTAGAATACCTGCCTGTCACGCAGGGGGTCGCGGGTTCGAGTCCCGTCCATTCCGCCACTATTCAGAAAGCCTGAATCAGAAATGATTCAGGCTTTCGTCGTTTTAACCCACCAAAAATAATAATCTCATTCTCACGTTCTATCGACCGCGCCCGTGCTTTCGGGTGGGCAACACATCAGGTCATCCTTAACCCGACGCATATCCAGAAGGCGATTAACTCGCGAAGTGATTCATCACGCAGGCGAAGCGGGGTGAAAAGTTATCGCCAATAAGAACCGTTTCCTCATTCAGGTGCTTTAGCATATACAGCTTGTCGGCACGTTCGTAAGCGTCAAAGAAAAGATAATCTATAGCATCCGTTGCTTCATCATCCGGGGATTTTTCGCGTCCGTCGGGGGTGAGCATAAAAACGCCGGCGGTATGGCCGAGTGGTCGGGCATAGCGAAAGAACAGTTTTCGGTTAACAGCAAACTCGCCATCATCACTTTTGAGTTTCCCTTGTACTGACAATGAGAGGTGTCCAGAGTTGTAGCTGGTGATCAGCATTATTCCGTGGAGTTCCTTTTTGGTGTTTTGGATGTCGAGTATCGACGTGAATTCCGAGGAACAGGAAAAACTGATTTCTTGTTTTTTCGCATTCCCGGCGATAATAAAAAAAGCGATAGTCGCCAGCCCAAAAATGGCAATCACGACTGACCATAGTAAAGGAGAGTGATCGCTTTCCTGCTTCATATCATTCCTCATGATGGCGATACTGGCTGATGCAATGGTAATAGCCGAGGTTTAGCCCACATTCAGCGGCAAACGACCACTCAACCAGATTATGGTTGCTCGCCCAGGTATTGAGATACAGATCTTTTGGATACGAACAGTTAGGGTTAATACCCACGGACTTGAAAATATCCAGTGCTTTTTTTTCGGTAATGGTGTCGGTGAGGGCGTTTCCTAATATATGCACACGGCACTGCTCGTAGTCGATAGTCCGCAGGATCGCCGCGTCCGTCATAGCGATTTTATTGGGTATCCATGTTAACCACGCTGTCGCCAGCACGGCGATTCCGGTAATTAACGTTGTTATCGTGACAGGCCACAGGTTTCGTTTCTTTTTCCTGGGCATCAATGCAACATTGGCTATTCTGGTGGGTGCTTGTGCTTCCTCCAGTTGCTGAATATTGATACTGGCGTCGCCCATCCGAAATCCTATTCGCGGAATGGTGACGATCAGTTCTGCAGGATGGCCCGTAGACGTTATTGCTTTGCGCAGAAATGAAATGTGCTGATTGAGATTAGCATCCGTCGCTCTGGCGCCATTATGCTGGAAAACATTCTGCAGAATTTCATCGCGCGAGGATATCTCTTTACCATTTTGCAACAGATAGAGCAGTAATTGTGTTGCCACATTATTCAATGTGGCCATTTCACCAGACGCCAGGTCTTTTAGGGTATTTTTATGTGGTCTGAAAACTAAGCCATCACCAATAATTACGGATTTGATTTTGTTTATTGGTATATGAGAAATCACCGATGTCTCCTTTAAAGCAGGATATCTCGCATTCGAGTGGGGGAAGCAATAGCATAACATAATTCATTTATAAAAAATGATTGTACCATAGAACTCTTTATTAATATTTATATAACAATCTTTTAATATATCTAATAGAATCCTCCTATGTCCTTCCTCTCTTTCACTATCTTATTGTCATTACTCGCTTTTGATACCTAATTTCATTTTTACAAAACTTTCATAAATACATTTTGCCTGTTCTTCTGGCTAAATAAAAAAATATTTGATAGATAAAAACTCTATAAAAACAATAAATAATAGCAATTAACACTGGGTGTGGTGTGTTTTTTGGCTGTTTTTTAGGTAAACGATCGCTCGACAGACTGTGTTACAACACGATTCCCTGAGTTTGATTAATACCGGATTTTTGCATTGTGTCATTTTTTCGTCGACTTAATATAAGTCCCGAAACAGCGTAAACACCTGTGGACGGTATTTCGGATGGAATACCAATGAAGTTCAAAATACGGGGTGGCTTGAGATGGATTGTTTGCAAGGATATGCACTACCGCCACCTGCAGATCAGGATTTCCCTTGCATTGATTGTCTGCGGAAATAGATCGTCGGAATAACCAAAAAAAAGATATAAGGTTAAGTAGTAATATGAAAATGAAAAACGTGGCTGTGGCCTGTGCGCTGATGGCGGGAATGACTTTTACTGCATCTTCTGCTTATGCTGCAAAAAATGTTGAACCGACTAACGGTAAAATTCACTTCACTGGTTCTCTGGTTAATTCCGCATGCGGTCTGGCCCCAGAATCCAGCCCGGTGCAGGTAAATTTTGGTGAAATCCCAACCTCTCAGTTAAAAGACAACCAACGTGCAGGCGTTAAGCATGCCAAAATCGTGCTGCAGGGCTGTGATACGACCGTCGCGAAAACGGCTACTGTGACCTATACCCCGGCAACAATTGATTCAGATAACAACGCGCTGGCCGCGTTCACCTCGGGTACTGCAAAGGGTGCGGGCATCGGTATGGTTGACAGCGGCAACCAGGACGTGGAATGGGGCAAAGCCGCCTCTCAGGTCAACATTACCGATGGCGAAACCGACATTGATTTCGTCGCTTACCTGCAGGCAAACAACGCATCTGCAGCGGTAACTCCGGGTGATTTCGAATCTACCGTTAATTTCCAGATCGACTACCAGTAACGATCTGCAGCAGGCGCAATTATGCGCCTGCCTAACCCTTCCTGCGAATAACTGAAAGGAAATGCGGTGATGCCTGGATGGCGTATTTTACTGCTTTTTATCTTTATATCGCCTGCATGGGTTTTGGCTGACACTCATCGTCTTGTCAGTACGCCCGGCAAAATGCGCATGCGGGGAAATATTATTGAAGCTGCCTGTTATGTCGATCCGCGCGACCGGTCGCTACTGGTTGAATTTGATGATCTCTCAGCCAGAGATATTTCCGGTAAACCTGAAAAAGTATCTGCGCATGATTTCAGCATTCATTTGCTGGGATGTTCCCTTGGGGATTCTCAACATCCGGGGAGTCTGTTTCAACGCGCCAATATTACCTTTTCCGGCGCACCCGATAGTGACAATCCTGATTATCTGAGCGTGCAATCGGAAACTGAAAATTTAGCGATAGAAATATATGACGGCAAAGGACAGCAAATTCATCTGGGTGAGCCATCACCGGACTATGCGCTTAACCCAGGGAAAAACACGCTCAATTTTACGGCTTATTTGATCTCCCGCGACGGAAGAATGACATCCGGCGAATTTACTGCGGTCACGCATTTTGTTGTGAATTATCTCTGAGCTGCACTGCAATTCGGGTATCTGAAGGTTTGCGAACGAAAATGATCACGCTGAAAACAGATAAAAAACGTCTGGCGCTTTTTATTGCTCTGGTCTGTGCCTCTTCATTTGTTGAAGCGGATGAGGCCATTGAATTTAATACCGACGTACTGGATGCCAGCGACAGGCACAATGTCGATTTGCAGCGTTTTTCCGAAGGCAACTTTGTGACTCCCGGAGAATATCTGCTGGATGTTCGTATTAACAGCCAGGAGATCCCTCAGCAGTCGATTCGTTATATCGTCGACCCTGCCAACCCGCATAAATCCATGGCCTGTCTGACGCCACAACAACTTGAATTACTGGCGCTCAAAGAAGAGGCGCTGACCTATATTCACCCGATCAGCGCGGCCTGCTATGACATTTCCCGCCTGCCGGGTGTGGTGCTGAATAATAGCGCCGGCGTACTGGACATTACCGTGCCTCAGGCATGGATGAAATATACCGATCCAGACTGGACGCCGCCGGAGCGTTGGGATAACGGTGTCGCAGGGCTGATTTTTGACTACAGCGTTTCAGGCCAGGCCACACATTACGAGCAGGGCGGCGATCGTTATCGCTCTCTGTCTGGCTATGGGCAGACTGGCTTTAACCTCGGCGCGTGGCGTTTTCGTGGCCAGTACCAAGCCAATTACGCTTCGGATGAGAACCGAGGGCGAATCGATTGGGATCAGATCTATGCCTATCGCCCGTTACCGATGCAGGCGGCAAAACTGACGCTCGGCGAAATCTACCTGAATTCTCAGGTTTTTGATTCGGTACGTTTCACCGGGGCGAACCTCGCCAGCGACGAACGCATGCTGCCGCCGAATTTGCAGGGCTACGCGCCCGAAGTACATGGCATCGCGCGCAGCAATGCGAAGGTCACTGTCAGTCAGCAGGGGCGTGTTATCTATCAAACCACCGTTCCTGCGGGGCCATTTAATATTCAGGATCTGCACGGCTCGGTACGCGGCACGCTGGATGTTCGCGTCGAAGAGCAGGATGGCAGTGTACAAACCTTTCAGGTCAATACGGCCGATATTCCTTACCTGACGCGCCCGGGCTATGTTCGATACAACGCCGCGGTCGGTAAGCCATCGCGTTATAACCACGACGTCCAGGGGCCTGCGTTTTATAGCGGTGATTTTTCCTGGGGGGTCAGCAATGCGTGGTCGCTGTATGGCGGCGCGTTGCTCACTGGCGATCGTTATAACGCCTGGTCGATGGGGATTGGGCGGGATTTGCGCTGGCTGGGTGCGCTGTCGGCTGACGCGACGCAATCCGTGAGTCGGGTGAAGCATCAGGCTGAACAAAAAGGGATGTCCTTTAAGCTCAGCTATGCCAAAACCTTTGATGAGTACAACAGCGCCATCACCTTTGCTGGTTACCGCTTTTCACAGCGTAATTTCCGCACCTTCTCGCAGTTCCTTGACGAGCAGTATGAAAATAACAATAGCGCCGGCAACGAAAAAGAGATGTACACCATCACCGGTAACAAGACCTTTTTTGCTGACGACCCGCAATTAGCGACCACGCTGTACCTGACCTATACCCACCAGAATTACTGGGATCGTGGCTCTCAGGATCGTTACGGGTTGTCGATGGGACACAGCTTTTCGTTCGCAGGCATTCAGGGGATCAGCGCCAACCTTGCCGCTTACCGTTCTGAGTATCAGGGCAAACGGGACGACAGCCTTTCGCTGTCCATTTCGGTGCCATGGAGCGATGGCCGCTCCATGGATTATGAAGTGCAAAACAGCGGCAACCAGACCAGTCAGATGGTTTCGTATTCCGATAACCGCGACCGTAACAATCCATGGCGACTGCGCGCAGGGGTTTCCGGTGAAGGGCACACCGCGTTTGATGGTTACTACAAGCATCGCAGCATGATGGCTGAGCTTGAGTCTAACGTCAGCTGGCAGCAATCACGTTATTTCTCCGTTGGCGGCACGATGCGCGGCGGCTTTACCGCAACGCGTCACGGCGCGGCGCTGCATAACAGCCAGGCGTCAATGAATACCGCCAGGGTGATGGTTGATACCGACGGTGTGGCGAATGTACCGCTGAACGGTGAACAGGCGCACTCAAACCGCTTCGGTATTGCCGTCGTACCGGACGTCGTCAGCTATCACAGCTTTGATACCCGTATCGATGTGGACGCAATGGACGAGGATATTTCCGCGACCAAAGCCATCGTCACCAACACCCTGACGGAAGGCGCGATTGGTTATCAGCGCTTCGCCGTGGCGCAGGGGCAAAAAATGATGGCGCTGCTGCGCCTGAAGGATGGCTCTGTACCTCCGTTTGGTGCCGAAGTGTTTAACGCCAACGGTGTCAGCGTCGCCATGGTGATGGAAAACGGCATGGCCTGGATTGCGGGTGTGAATCCAGCTGAGCGTCTTTCTGTTGCCTGGGGCGGTCGTGCTCAGTGTCACTTACAGGTGCCGCAACAAATCAACCCGGAAGGTAACGTGCTGTTGCCTTGTGAATAATTTCAATAACCTGAATGAATTTTGTCATGAAAAATCAAGCTTTTTACTCCGTGCAGCGTTGGCTGAAACCCGTGGCCTGCGGTCTGCTTTTTATTGCAGAGATCAACGCCTCATGGGCGGGTATCGCACTTGACCGTACCCGCCTGATCATCACCGGTGATGCGCGCTCTGTCAGCGCGAACTTAACCAACACCAGTCCGAGCATTCCGTTTCTGGCTCAGTCGTGGGTGGAAGACGCCAATGGAACAAAAATCACCTCGCCGCTGATGGTTTTACCGCCGCTACAACGGATTAACGGCGGGCAAAAGGGCATTGCACGTGTGACGAAAACCAGCGGTATTAACGCTCTGCCACAGGATCGAGAAAGTCTGTTCTACCTGAACGTGCGCGAAATTCCGCCCAAGCCGGATAAGCCGAACGTGCTGCAGCTGGCGATGCAGTCGCGTATCAAACTGTTCTACCGTCCGACCGCCATCGTGCCGGAAACACCGGGCGCCGTGTGGCAAAACCAACTGGTCTTTCATAAGCAGGGCCTGCGCTGGAGTGTGGATAACCCAACGCCGTACTTCGTCACCTTGATCGGCTTAAGCCGCAAACCTGAAGCTCAGGGCGGCGACAGGCTGACTGACTTCCCTGGGGTTATGGTTTCACCAAAGTCATCTCGCGATTTCAGCGTGACCGACGGCAGCGTTAGCCAGTTCAGCATGATGTATGTGAACGATTTTGGCGGTCATCCCGAATTGAAATTCAGCTGCACAGGCAATGTGTGTAAAGCATTGCCAATGGAGCAACAGCCCCGGTAACAGGATTCGTAAATGAAAAAGATGCTTTGCGCTCTGCTGATGGCGGGCATGGCCTGCTCGGTTCAGGCCACAAGCGGTCGCCAGGATATGAGCAACGTGTCCGGTGAGTATGGCAATGTCCGCTTTCATGGTCGGGTATTCGTTTCGCCGTGCGTGCTGGATATGGCCTCCCGCGATCAGACTATCGATCTTGGTGATATTTCCGCCAGCCGATTTCGCCAGGGCGGCGATCGCAGCGATCCGGTATTGGTCACGCTGTATCTGAACGGCTGTTTAAAGGGCTCCGGTCATACCTTAAGGGATTTTCCCGGGCAGACCAGTGAGATGCCTGAGCTTGCTTACAGCACGGTGGAGCGTGGTGTTTCGATGACGATGATGGCTGAAGGCGCACCGGAAAACAGCGATTTGGGGCGCATTCGTGGCGATGTTCGCGGCGCGGGCATCCGGCTACTGACTGAACGTAAGCAGTTGATCCACCTGAATCAACCGCAACGCATGTGGATCCTCAAACCGGGCGATAACGCCATTCATTTTCTTGCCGCGCTGGAATCTTTTGGGCGAGAGGTGACCGCCGGAGAATTTAACGGTCTGGTCAGACTTAAGCTGGAGTATCTATGAGCGTATTGCGCAAAATGCTGCTGTGGGCGGTGCTGGCAGGCTGTCCTCTGGCCGGGCAGGCATTTACACAGGGAGAAGGTGAGCCGGAAGGTGGGTCGCCGCATCAGTACGATATTGAACTGAACTCGCTGGATGTCAGCAAAAACCACGTGGGCGGCAGAACGGAGCCGTTCCCCTGGAATCTTGGCAGTTGGTATGTAGTGGATTTTCACTGCGAACAGGCTGACATCTCCCGACAACCGATTTACTACACCACCACGACCACGATGCCGCCTTCCAATCAGGGAGCGAACCGTTTTCGTCTAAACGAGTATCTGGATGTGGAAGTTCAGGTGTGGGTCGCCGGTCGTTATAACAACTACGTTCAGGCACCTTTTACCAATTTTTCAAATCGTTATAACGATCATAGCTGCAAAAAGCGCAAAGGTTACGAGCGGGCTACCAACATAGAAAGTGGTTCAAAAGGGAAAGTGACGTTTATTGTCACAAAACCCATTATTAATGGCATCAATATTACCTCCCAGTCGCTGGTGGAGGTTGCTGGGCGCTTAGGGGATGCTGGTCCTACGCCGACAACGCCAATTTCCCGCGTGGTGATTAAATCCGGGCTGATTACCGTACCGGACAAATGCACCTTCAACCGGGGAGACAAAATCAGCATTGAGTTTGGCGATTTGCCAGGATCCGCTGCCCGGCTCAACGGCACTAACTATAGTAAGCCAATCCCTATACATGTGGTGTGTGAGGGTGGCAGCTTCGATCAGGGCGCGCTGAATATCAATCTTGGCGTGCAAACGACCACGGCGTCAGGCACGGCGGGATTTAACGGTAATCTCCTCGGCACGTTAAGCGACGGACAAAAACGCGACGATCTCGGCATTATGCTTAAAGACGAGAGTGGTGGCACCGTCGTGCCCAATCAATTTTACAACGTGAAGGGGTTTTACCAGAATCAGGGCGACTGGAATCTCACCGCCGCGCCGGTGGCAAAGCCGGGCGTGGGAAGTGTGAAGGAAGGTGAATTTGAAGCCTCTGCCACCGTTGTCGCGCAGTTTCAGTAGGGGGATGTCATGAGATTCTCGGCGTTATTCGCGACCGTTATGTTGCTGCTTGGCAGCATGGCACAGGCCGACACCAAACTGGTCGGCGGCGATATGTATTTTCACGGCACCATCAGAGCGCTGGCCTGCAGCCTTGCACCGGGTGGCGACAAAATCGAGGTCGATTTCAAGCAAATCGCGACGCAGGATCTCTATCTCTCGGGGCGCAGTAAGCCGGAAAAATTCAGCATCCAGTTACGCGACTGCAATCCTGAGGTTTTCCGTGGGATCTCGGTTACCTTCAGCGGTCGTGAGGATGCGGAGCTGGCAGATCATCTGGCGCTGGATAGCAGTGAACAAGGCGGCGCGTCAGGGATCGGGATTGGGATGAGCGAAGAGGACGGCACGGCAATCCGCCTTGATGAGAGCACATCAGTCAAAGAGATAACAGAAGGTTCGATGACGCTGAATTTTTTTGCGTGGGTCGCAGCGGAGCCATCGGCGATAAAAAATCAGTCTCTCGAATACGGTCCGTTCAGCGCCAGCGGGACCTGGACGTTGAACTACCAGTAGCATGATGAACGTACTGAATCGGATTGCGCCGCTGCCTGCGCAGAAATTATTGCTCGGTATTAGTCTGTTTTTCTGGTGTGGGGCCATGCATCTCTACTGGCCGAACAACGGCGGCAGCGGTCTGTCGTTGCCGCTTAATATTACGAGCTGGATCTACGCTGTTGTACTGGCTGCAAGCGTATTGATGCTGGCGCCTCGTCAACGCTGGCGCATCACTGTGCCAGCTGCGGGTTTTACGGTCGGGGCGTTCATCCTGACGTTGCTTTGCCTGCTAACACCTGACGTCAGGCAGGCCGAGGCACTACTGGTGGCGGGGGCGTTACTGGGAGGTGTGAGCGTCTATCTGGTCACATTGCAAATTCCTCTCACGGCAAACACCCTGACGGCACTGCTGGCCCTGCTATGGGGGGCGTGCGTGATTGAATGTCTGGTGTTTGTCTATCAGTACTGGCATTTGCCGGGCGTGGATTACTGGGAGTTTGCCTGGCGACGTGGTACACGGCCTTACGGCATTTTTCAGCAGGTCAACCTGCTGGCCAGCTTTACGGCCTGTGGCGTGTTGCTGTCAGCCACGCTCTTTTTAGGGCTGCGCGACGGGTATCGAATTGTCATCGGGGTTGGCCTGGTGATGATGGGATTTGTGCTGCATGAATCCCAGTCGCAAACCGGTTACCTGTCTCTGGTAGTCGGTGAAGTGCTGCTGCTGGCGGTTTTCCCGGCGCAACGGCGTACGTTGTTACTACTCCTGTTGCCGTTGGCGTCAGGCATGGCGGCGGGGTCGCTCGTTCGCCATTTTTTGTCCGTTGCAACGGTCGATCACTTCACCACTTCCCAGGTGCGCTGGACGGTACTCAAAACGTCGTTGGCATTATTTGCCGAACGCCCGTGGACGGGGTGGGGCGTGGGCAGTTTTGCCGCCGTGTTTCTCGAACGTGCGGGACCGTTGGGGTTGAGCAGCATCTCGCATCCGCACAATGAACTGGTGTTATGGCTGGTGGAGGGCGGTCTGGTTGGGCTGGTGGGAGCGCTGTGTTTTATTGCGAGTGGTTTCTGGCTCTGGATGCATGGAAATCGTTGGCGTCGCGCCTGTCTGGTGGCGGCGCTGCCGGTGGTGATTCATATGCTGACGGAATACCCCGTCAGGCAGTCAACGCCGCATTGGCTACTGCTGATCCTGTTGCTTCGATGTGCAGACAGCGACCGAGCTGGAATACGCCTGGCGCTTACCTCGACGTGGCTGATTCGCGCGCCAGGGGTTATCTCGCTACTGACAGTCGCGCCATTGCTGCTTCTCACGCTGCATACGCAACAGCAACTGACGCTGGCGGAGAGGCAGTCATCGCAGTGGCATCTTGCCGAATCGCTCCCTGTAGGAGGCTGGCTTCTTACCAGTCGCTATCGGTTTGATGTCCAGATGGGGTATCTGCAACGGTATCAGCGTACTAGGGACGCTCGTTGGCTGGAGGCGGTTCGCCGCTGGGCGCCTGACTATGTGCGCGTTCACCCAGACCCTAATGTCTCCTTCACGCAAATCTTGCTGGCGTTGCAACAGCGCGACCTTGTCGAGGCGCATCGTCTGGCGACGCGCTTTTGCCTGATATACCCGAACGATCGCCGTATCCCGTGGCTGCAGGATGCACGACGTCCTTTTAATAAAATACTGGAATGATATGAACAGATTCAGCGAACAGGCCCGTTATGTACCAGAACTTCCCCGCAACGCCGAACTGCTGCAGATCACTGGGATCCGTTTGCAGCGCATTCATTTTTTTGATGACGTATCGCTGGATGTCTGTGAAGTGTTAAGTCAGGTACGCACTCCGCTTCCACTGGATTTGTTTTTCAAGCACCTTTCAATTGCGGCAAAACAGCAGCTTTTTCTATGGCAAATGCAACGGGTGCTGGCTCTTTCTGGAAGCTATTCGTTGAATTTATCCGTCAGGATGCTGACCTGTCTGTCATGGGTCACGCGTCTCACAAAGCAGGTGCATCAGGGGCGGATTGTTATTGAGATTCAGGATCCGGGCTCCATGATGCGGCTGGAGAAGGCAGAGCAGCAGGCCGTATGCATCGCCGTAAAAACGCTAGTGCGTCACGGGTTTCGCGTGTGGCTGGATGATGTTTCACCTGAGCTATTTTTTGTCTGGCGGCTGTCGGGCATCCGTTTCGATGCCATCAAAATTGAAAGTGGAATGTTTCATCAGTTCAGAACATCGGAGTGGCAGTTGAGGGGTCTGGTCAATCAGTTTCGTGGGCTGGGTGAACGGGTTGTCATTGAGGGGGTAGAAACGCCACAGGATTATGCCATTTGCCGTATGAGCGGCGCAGATGCTGTACAGGGGTTTCTGTTTGAACAGGCGATTTTACCGAAAAGCCTGAATCATTGCTGATTCAGGCTCTGGCAATTATTCGCTTAGCGTCTGTGCGATGTCTTTTTGCACCTGCTGGCGCTGTTCTGGAGTCAGCACTTTGTTCAGGTCAAAATAGTATTTCACGCGATAATAACGCGCCTGCTGTTCGATGTTGCTGAATGCCGAAAGCTGTTTTTTGACGACTGCTTCATCCCACTTCCCGGACTTGATGACGTCAATCAACGCGCCGTCTTTAACATCCTTCACCGAAATCTGGCTTACGTTGGTTTCAAGCTGCTGGTGCAGTTTTTTAATCTGCGCAATCTGGTCAGTGCTCAACTTAAGATGTTGTACTATCGGATCCTGGGCTGGAGCCGGAACATTAGATGTGGTTGCTGCAAGCGTGCTAAAAGAAGCGCCAGCGACGGTAACTGCCAGCAAAGTCATGCGTAAGAAGTTCTTCATGTCGAGATCCTGATAAGGGAATTATTAACATTGTCAGTCACTCGCTGGTTACGAGTGATTATCTTTTGCAGGATACGATGCCCACCGCATGTCGCCACGCGAATTTGTTTTGCGGTTGGTTACGGAGTGAAACAATCCCGCCACGGAAAAACATTATGCAGCGGGAGTGAAGGCGATAGTTATAGCGTGAACGGGTCGGCGTCCTGCCAGGCGGGAAATTTCTCGCGATATTCACGCAGCGCTGAGAGAGACAGTTCTGCGTCAATGCGTGTGGCCTGATGCGGCTCGGCGGTGGCGATAATCTCACCCTGCGGATTAATCACCCGGCCGTCACCGCGATAATGATGCCCGTTACCGTCAGTGCCCACGCGGTTACATCCTGCTACATAAGCCTGGTTCTCAATCGCTCGTGCGGCGAGCAAAACCTGCCAGTGTAGCGAACGCGGCGCAGGCCAATTGGCAACATACAACGCAAGGTCGTAATCGTTGCGATTGCGCGACCATACCGGAAAACGCAGGTCATAACAGACCAACGGCAGAATGCGCCAGCCGCGCCATTCAACAATAACGCGCGCGTCACCCGCCTGGTAATGCTGGTGCTCATCCGCCATGCGGAACAGATGGCGCTTGTCGTAGAAATGCACATTACCTTCGGGTTCAACCAGCAAAAAACGATTCACCGGCCCCCGTTCAGACTGTATCGCCGCGCTACCTGCTATCAGGGCATTTGTCTGCTGCGCTTTGCTACGCATCCAGCTTACAACTTCTTCTTGCGACAACGATTTATTTGCCGCTTCCATGGCAAATCCGCTGGTAAACATCTCAGGCAATACAATGACATCACGTCCGGCGACGGTTTCCAGTTGTCGGTCAAAATGGCGCAGGTTGGCCGGGCCATCCATCCAGATCAATGGTTGTTGCAGCAGAGTAATTTTCAAACCAGGCACGATCGAGGCTCCTCGTTGAACAACATTTTGACACTGTAGCATGAGCATTAATGAAAATGTGGCAATAAAAAGCCCCGCATTAAGCGGGGCTAAACGTCGTGCGAGTGTCGTTATGCGGCTTCGACTTTACGCACTTTCTCTGGCAGCTTTACCGGCTGAGTCGCCAGCTCCTCGGGTTCAAAGTCATCCACGTTGATACTGCGCAGGCGGCTCGCTTCGGCTTTCACCAGAATCGCGGCTTCATCTTTATCAATCAGCCCTTTCGCCAGCGCATTGTGCGCCAGTTCGTCGAGACGGGTAAATGGCAGGTTTTTACCCAACTCTTTACAGATCCGCTGGTGGATTGGGTCGGCTGCAATCACGTCCAGCAGCGCCTCTTCCAGCAAACCAACCGGGTTATGCTCGCTTGGCGTCAGATATTGACCGCGACCAATACGAGAACGAGTAGCGCTTGGAACCTGCAAAATCTTCGCGACTTTATGATCCAATTTGTCAGACGGTGCATGGTAGTGGCGACCGGTAGGGAAGATAACCACATTCAGCAAGCCCGCGACCAGACGGTTCGGGAAGTTCTTCAGCAGATCGTCCATCGCCTGTTCCGCTTTGTACAACGCATCCTGAACGCCCCAGTGAACCAACGGCAGGTCCGCTTCATGACGGCCTTCGTCGTCATAACGCTTCAGCACCGCGGAGGCCAGATACAGCTGACTTAACACATCGCCCAGACGTGCGGAGATACGTTCACGACGCTTCAGACTACCGCCCAGTACAGCCATCGACACATCTGAAAGCAGGGCCAGGTTGGCGCTCAGACGGTTCAGGTGCTGGTAGTAACGTTTGGTCGAATCGCCAGTTGGCGTGCTGCTGGTTAAACCACGCGTCAGGCCAAGCCAGAAGCTACGCACTTTGTTACTGCCGACGTGACCGATGTGTTTGAACAGCAGCTTGTCGAACGCATTCACATCGTTACTCTGTGCCGCAGCCATCTCTTCCAGAACATACGGATGGCAGCGAATCGCACCCTGACCGAAGATCATCATGCTACGGGTCAGAATGTTGGCACCTTCAACGGTAATAGCGATTGGCGCACCTTGATAAGCACGGGCGAGGAAGTTGCTTTCGCCAAGCATAATGCCTTTACCGCCAGTGATATCCATCGCATCGATGATTGACTGCTGTCCGCGGTGGGTGCAGTGATATTTCACGATGGCCGACAACACCGCCGGTTTTTCACCCAGCATAATGCCGTAGGTAATCAGTGATGCTGCAGCGTCCATCACGTAGGCGTTACCGGCAATACGTGCCAACGGCTCTTCAATACCTTCCATCTTGCCGATAGAGATTTTGAACTGGCGACGAATGTGCGCATACGCGCCGGTGGCCATCGCGACCGATTTCACGCCGCCCGTCGAGTTAGATGGCAGGGTAATACCACGTCCCACAGACAGGCATTCCACCAGCATGCGCCAGCCCTGGCCGGCCATTTTCGGACCACCGATGATGTAATCAATTGGTACAAACACATCTTTGCCCAGTGTCGGACCGTTCTGGAACGGCACGTTCAGCGGGAAGTGACGACGCCCAATTTGTACACCTGGCGTTGAGGTTGGGATCAGCGCACAGGTAATGCCAAGATCTTCTTCGCCACCCAGCAGTTTTTCCGGGTCGGAGAGTTTAAATGCCAGACCCAGCACGGTAGCGATAGGCGCCAGCGTGATATAGCGTTTGTTCCAGGTCAGGCGCATACCCAGCACCTGCTGGCCCTGCCAGTCGCCCATACAAACTACGCCGGTATCAGGGATCGCGCCTGCGTCGGAGCCGGCTTCCGGGCTGGTCAGAGCAAAGCATGGGATCTCCTGACCGCGAGCCAGACGCGGCAGGTAATGATTTTTCTGCTCTTCGGTGCCGTAATGTTGCAGCAGTTCGCCTGGGCCTAATGAGTTAGGCACGCCAACGGTGATCGCCAGGATCCCGGAAACGCCGGAGAGTTTCTGTAGAACGCGAGCCTGAGCATATGCTGAGAATTCCAGCCCGCCGTACTCTTTCTTAATGATCATCGCGAAGAAGCGGTGTTCTTTCAGATATGCCCACAGTTCCGGCGGAAGATCCGCGAGTTCGTGAGTGATCTGGAAGTCGTTCGCCATGCGGCACGCTTCTTCCACTGGACCATCAATAAACGCTTGCTCTTCAGCAGTCAGATGCGGCTGAGGATAGTTATGCAGTTTTTTCCAGTCAGGCTTGCCCTGGAACAGGTCACCTTCCCACCAGGTCGTACCGGCATCAATCGCTTCTTTCTCAGTACGCGACATCGGCGGCATGACTTTACGGAAACCGCGGAACACCGGTGCAGAGATCATAGATTTGCGCATCGGCGTAAAGTTAAACGGTACGAGAATAATGGCCAGAGGAACCAGCAGCCAGACTGACCACAGGCCAGCCACGCCAAGCGCAGCCGTCCAGGCGAGCAAAATTAAGCTGCTGAGAAATAAGCTCACGCGGTGATAAAACAGAACGCTGAGCAGAACAACCGTAGCGATAATACTCAAAATCATCATAACGAAAAGCTCCCTTGCTTGTAGGAGGTCTGACCACTTGTGATGATATGGTTGTAGTGGATGTAAATTCTTTTAGCAATGTGTTTACAAAATAATTACAACAAAGCTCACATTGTTGCTGTTTTAACCGGCACAAAAAATCAAAAGCCGTAACCATTCCTGTGGCTTGTACTTCTCGCTGGTAGCGCTATCCGGTACACTGCACCTTGTCATTTACATTCATGCTGAAGGATATCCTCATGTACCAGGATCTTATTCGTAACGAACTGAGCGAAGCGGCGGAAACGCTGGCTAATTTTCTTAAAGATGACGCCAATATTCACGCCATTCAGCGCGCGGCGGTCCTGTTGGCAGACAGCTTTAAAGCCGGCGGTAAGGTACTCTCTTGCGGTAACGGCGGTTCCCATTGCGACGCGATGCACTTTGCCGAAGAGCTGACCGGACGCTATCGTGAAAACCGTCCTGGTTACCCTGCTATCGCTATCTCTGACGTCAGCCATATCTCCTGCGTCAGCAACGATTTCGGTTACGATTATGTGTTCTCTCGCTACGTAGAAGCCGTGGGTCGTGAGGGAGATGTCCTGTTAGGCATCTCGACTTCGGGTAATTCCGGTAACGTAATTAAAGCGATTGCCGCAGCGCGTGAGAAAGGGATGAAAGTTATCACCCTAACCGGTAAAGATGGCGGCAAAATGGCGGGCAGCGCGGATATCGAAATTCGCGTGCCGCACTTTGGCTACGCTGATCGTATTCAGGAAATTCATATCAAAGTGATTCATATCCTGATCCAGTTGATCGAAAAAGAGATGGTTAAACCATAAGAAGACGATTGCCGGATGGTGGCTGAAGCCGTATCCGGCCTACATGAGCGCCACGTAGGCCTGATAAGCGCAGCGCCATCAGGCAGTTCACGGTTTTAAGGTAGGTGATGTATGTGCGAACTGCTCGGGATGAGCGCCAATGTGCCAACCGATATCTGCTTTAGCTTCACCGGGCTGGTCCAGCGCGGCGGAGGTACCGGGCCGCACAAAGACGGCTGGGGTATTACGTTTTATGAAGGTAAGGGCTGCCGTACGTTTAAAGATCCGCAACCCAGCTTTAATTCGCCTATCGCCAAACTGGTACAAGACTATCCCATCAAATCCTGTTCCGTGATTGCCCACATTCGTCAGGCGAATCGTGGAGAAGTAGCGCTGGAAAATACCCATCCATTTACCCGTGAACTATGGGGACGTAACTGGACGTATGCCCATAACGGGCAACTCAGCGGTTATAAATCACTGGAGACCGGTAATTTCCGCCCGGTCGGTGAAACCGACAGCGAAAAAGCCTTCTGCTGGCTGCTCCACAAGCTGACGGAGCGTTATCCGCGCACGCCTGGCAATATGGCGGCGGTGTTTAAATATATCGCGATGCTGGCAGGAGAACTGCGGGAGAAGGGCGTCTTCAACATGCTGTTGTCTGACGGACGTTATGTGATGGCCTTCTGCTCGACCAATTTGTTTTGGATCACGCGGCGTGCGCCGTTTGGCGTGGCGACATTGCTGGATCAGGATGTGGAGATTGATTTTAGCTCAGAGACCACACCCAATGATGTGGTCACCGTGATTGCCACTCAACCGTTAACCGGCAATGAAACCTGGCAAAAGATTATGCCAGGCGAGTGGGCATTATTTTGTCTCGGGGAGCGCGTAGTTTGATGCCAGTTGCGGCTGAACCACTTCGTGACTCAACGGCTTGCTGACGACGTAACGGCCATCGACGACGGAAACGGTCGGTGGCTTACGCGTTTGTTCGAAGTAATCGTATCCCGGTTTTAGCTGCGACCAGAACTCTTTGTAATACGAGAACTTATGGCGCTGCATGTTGGCATCGGTCATGCGGAACGGGTAAATGCTCACCTGTACGCTGGATTGTCCGAACACCAGCGCGCCGGTGACAAACTGGAAAATCTCATCAATGCCGTTGTCGGTCATCGCATAGCAGCCGACGGAAACGCAGGCGCCGTGGATCATCAGGTATTTACCTTCATAACCGTGGGCGCGATCGTAGGCATTAGGGAAACCAATGTTAATCGCTTTATAGAAGCGGCTATCCGGTTTCAGCTGTCCACGCTGAACGCTGTAAAATCCTTCCGGACTTTTGAAATCACCCTGACGCTGTTTCGGCCCTAAGCCACCGGAATAATTACAGATCTTATAACTGTCGAGCAATTGATACTGTTCGCCCATCTTGACGTACAGATCCAACGTTCGCTCTTCTTTGAAGATCTGGATATAAACGGGGGAGCCCATTAATTGCTGCTTATATTCTTTGCTGACAGGCGTAGTCGGGCTGCTGCTGCTCAGCAAACCGGCAAATGAAACGCACGGCAATAAAAGCATCGCAAGAAAAAATGCGATTTTACGCATACTGCTTATTCCTTGATAAAACGATCACACACGCCAGGACGGCAAAAGAGTCCCCAAATCGGATAAATCTGGATCTGGAGCGCTCACATTATCACCCAGAGAGTTTTTCGCAAGTCTCTCTTGCTGCGTTTACACTTTAGATTTTCTTTATACGGATAATTGTGCTTAAAGTCTGTCAGACACTGGCGTATTTTGCGGGTGAGCGACCGTCATTGAGCCCTATTAGTGCAAAATTCCTAATGTATTGAATTTAAAAAATTAATACTTTAATAATCAAATATTAAAATGGAATACCCGGTAATAGCGGTAGACTGCGCGGAACGTGTTTGATTAGGTATTTTTGTTTTCATGTTTTTTGTCTCTGCACCCCGTTGCTTCTTGCCGGGTCTGCTGTCTTTGTGTGTTGTGCTGTCTTTACCGTCTGTCGCCAAAGTTCAGCCCCATTTATCTGACGCCCATGTAAGCTATGCGGCGCACTTGCGGATGCGTAACCGCGCCCGGCTGCTGAAGCAGTATCACGCACAGGTAAAAAAGCAGGCAAGCTACGTGGTGGAAGGCAACGCAGAAAGTAAAAGCGCGCTGCGCCAGCAGAACCGAGCGCTGATTAAACAGCACCCGGAGTGGTTCCCTGGCCCACTAAAAGCCAGCGACCATCGCTGGCAGGAACTGGCTGAGAATGACCATTTTCTCAGTAGCAATCATCTACACAATATCACTGAAGTGGCCATCCACCGACTTGAGCAACAGCTCGGTAAACCCTATTTGTGGGGCGGTACCGATCCGGATGAAGGGTTTGACTGTAGCGGGCTGATTTTTTATGCCTACAACAAAATCCTGGCAGCAAAATTGCCCCGGACAGCGAATGAAATGTATCACTATCGACGGGCTACTATTGTCGCTAACCGCGATCTTCGCCGTGGTGATTTAGTGTTCTTTCATATTCACAGCCGGGATATTGCCGATCATATGGGCGTCTATTTGGGGCAGGGACAATTTATTGAATCACCACGGACAGGAGAAACAATTCGGGTGAGCAATTTATCCGATGACTTCTGGCAGGATCATTATCTTGGCGCTCGTCGTATTCTTACGGAAAATACGATTCTGTAATCAAAAAGGCGGTGTAATGACACCGCCTCGGCAGGCGTTAACTTAACGCCCCCATGATCTTTAATTCCAGTTCATCCGGAACTTCGTTATAAGACAACACCTGTAGGCCCGGGGCAAACAGGCGCGCATAGCGCGCGAGCAAAGGACGTAACTGCGGCGCGACCAGCAGCACAGGCTCTTTCCCCGCCGCTTTCATCTGTTCTTTTATCTGCGGCATATTGGTCTGAAACTGATTCAGCATATTGGGATCGACCGGCACGCTATCCAGCACCACTTTTCCACTTTGCTGAGCCTGATTCACCACATTCGCCAGCAGATTCTCCAGTTCACTGTTCAGCGTATATACGGCCAGCTCATCTTTGCGCACAAACGGGTGGGTAATGCTGCGACGTAGCGCCAGACGCACATCTGCCGTTAACAAAATATGATCTTTGGTCACGGTGCTACTGGCGACAAGTACGGTGGCTATGGTGACGATATCGCGCAATGACACACCTTCGATAAGCAGCGCCCGGTACACTTTCAAGAGCTGGCTGTAATTCAGCGCTGCGCTCAAATCTTCCGCCAGACGTGGCGCCATAGAAGAGAGGCGGTTATGCAACTGCGTAATATCATCGTAATTAAACAGCTCTGGAATATAGTTACGAATGATCTTATTCACATGCGTCGCAATGACGCTGGCACTATCAATAACCTGGTACCCCATATTTAACGCTTTAGCTTTTTGCGCCGGAACAATCCAGGTGACCGGCATACCATAGGCCGGATCGTGGCCTAAAACACCGTCGATCTCGCCATAGGTTTCACTGGAGGGCAGCGCCATCAGCTTATCTGCGGGAATATCGGCTTCATCGGCCTTGATCCCATTGATAAAAATGGCGTACTGGGTGGGTTTAAGGCGGAAGTTTTCGCGAATGCGAATTTCCGGTAACAACACGCCGTTGCTGTCTGAGATCACCTGTCGCACACCGCGAATGCGTTGAGTGAGCGGATTCCCTTTGGATTTATCGACCAACGACACCAGCTTATATCCCAGGCTCAGGCTGATAGGTTCTATTAAGGGGATAGTTTCCCAACTGACCTGCTGCTCGGTGGTTTCAGCGATGGTTTTGGTCAGCGTTTCGAGATTTTTCTCGTCGGTCTCAGCCACCTTCGGTCGCTTGCTCATGCGCCAGGCGGTGAATCCCAGCAGGGCGCTGAAAATCAGGAAGGGGAAATGCGGCATCCCCGGCACCACTGCCAGCACAAACATAATGCTGGTGGCGGTATACAGCACGGAGGGGCTGGCCAGCAGTTGGCTACGTACGTCCGTGGCAATATCGCCGCTGTCGCTTACGCGGGTGACGATGATCGCTGCAGCTGTCGACAACAGCAGAGAAGGGATCTGGGCGACCAGGCCGTCACCGATGGTCATCAGTACGTATTGCTGGAAGGCGGCTTCGGCGCTTAAATCGTATTTAAAGATCCCGATACAGACACCGCCGATCAGGTTGATAGCCAGGATCATCATCCCGGCGATGGCATCGCCGCGCACGAACTTTGACGCACCATCCATCGCGCCATAGAAATCCGCTTCGCCCGCCACATCTTTACGTCGCGCTTGCGCCTGCGCCTGATTAATCAGTCCTGCGTTCAGATCGGCGTCGATCGCCATCTGCTTACCGGGCATGGCGTCCAGCGTAAAGCGGGCAGAAACTTCGGAGATACGCTCCGCACCTTTGGTCACCACGATAAAGTTAATGATCATCAGAATGATGAACACCACAAAACCGACGACAAAGTTACCGCCGATCACCACCTGACCGAAAGACTCAATCACCTTACCGGCAGCGCCTGCGCCCATATGCCCATGCAGTAACACCACGCGTGTTGACGCCACGTTCAGGGTCAAGCGCATTAAGGTGGTGATCAGCAAAATGGTCGGGAACAAGCTGAATTCGAGCGGGCGTTTTGCGGAAACGGCCACCAGCAGCACCATCACCGCCAGCACGATGTTAAAGGTGAACAGAATATCCAGCAGGGCCGGTGGTAACGGCAGGATCACCATCGCCAGGATACACAGTATGACCAGCGGAATGCCGATGTTACCGTTACGCAGCAGCGCGAGGAATTGTTTAGTTGTTTTCGGCATCCAGTTTAAGAACCTCTTTTGGAATGGAAATATGTCTGTTCAGAGAAGGGCGGGTTTGGGAACCATCACGCCAGTGTTTCATTTGCAGTACATAGGTCAGGACGTGTGCAATCGCCCGATACAGTTGAAATGGGATCTGTTGATTCACCTGGGTGGTGTAATAAACGGAGCGTGCCAGCTTAGGAAACTCAACGATTTCAATATTGCTTTCTGCCGCTACCTGCCTGATATACAGCGCGATTTCATCGGTGCCTTTGGCAACCACGAAAGGCGCTGCGGCGCGTGACTGGTCGTACTGTAGCGCCACGGCATAGTGGGTTGGGTTGGTGATCACCACATCGGCTTTTGGCACAACTTTGCGAATTTGCCCCATCGCCATTTGCCGTTGCAGGCGACGGATCCTGGCCTTAACCTCGGGTTTACCTTCTTGATTTTTATACTCTTCTTTCACTTCCTGTTTCGTCATCTTCAGCCCTTTGGTGAACATTTTTTTCGCCAGAGGGACATCGATCACCGCAAAGAAAACAAACAGGATGACAAAGTTGCGCATGATGCTGCTGTACAGCGCCAGACCATCGCTGATGGCCTGTTTGAAATGAAGCTCTTGTAAGCCGAGAAACGCGGCAACGTTATTGCGTACGCTGATCCATAGCATCACCAGCAGCACTATCGCTTTGAGCGTCATCTTGCCGGTATCTACCAGATGATCGGTGGAAAACAGGCGACCAATCCCTTTTATCGGGCTTAATTTGCTAAAGTCCGGCAAAATTTTCTTCGGCAGGAATAGCCAGCCTCCCGGAACCAGTGAGGCAAACAGCGCGGCAACCGGCATGGGTAACAGCGTCAGGATGAATTTCCCCAGAATCAGCAGATGGTGTTCAAGAAACTGACCGATGATGTCCGGGTCATTAATGTTCTGCGCGTACTGATGCACGCTGATAAAGCTTTCACGCACGAAATCTTCGTACCAGGGAAAGCTGCTGGAGATCACCATAAACGCGGCAAACAGACTGGCGGCAAGCCCCATATCTTTTGAACGCGGTATTTGTCCCTCTTGTCTGGCCTTGCGAAGTTTTTGCGCCGAGGGTTTTTCTGTTTTTTCTTCGCTACTGTTATCCGCCATAGTGCCCCTTCAGCGCGTCAAGCTGCTGTAAGACGAAATTCGCCAGGTGCAAATAGTGGTCGGGCAGGTTGTAAAGCAGAGTCGCAAAGCAGATTAGGCCCGCCAGCATGTTAATGGGAAAACCTAATGAGTACAGATTGAGCGGCGGCGCAATACGGTTTAGCAGACCAAAGCAGCCCTGAACAATCAGCATGATAAAGGTTGTCGGCAGCGCCAGCAGCGTGGCGGCAGCGAATACCCAGCCCAGCGCCAGAGAAATCGTGCGCAGAGATTGCGGATGCAACGCATTGCCAATCGGCCAGTAAGTAAAGCCTTTGAATAAAATGCTCACCAGCAGCAGATGCCCGTCCATGGCAAAAAACAGTATCACCGCGTAGATGTTGATCATTTCCGCCAGTACCGTCGTTGACGCGCCGCTGCTGGGGTCGTTCATCACCGCCATGCTCATCCCCATATTAAAAGAGAGGATTTGGCCCGCCAGTTGTAGCGCTAAAAATAAAAACTGCAGCATCAGGCCGAAAAGCATTCCCCACAGAAACTGCTCCGTGGTCAAAATAATACTGTTCATCGACAGCAGGCTGGTGGGCACCGGGTGGGGGATAAGCGGCGTAATGATAAAGGCCAACGCCAGTGACAAAATAATGCGTATACGTATGGTCAGCGCGGCATTATCCAGTACTGGTGCGTAGTGAATAAACGCCATAATGCGTACGAAGGGAAACCACATTCCCAGTATCAGATTACCTAACTGTGTAATATCGGTTTCGCGCATGTTAGTGCACCAGAATGGCGGCCTGAGTGAACAGATGCACGCAGAGATCGCTCAACTGGACGATCATCCATTTTCCGCAAATACCCAATACCGCGAGGGTGACGATTAGCCTGGGTAAAAAACTAAGCGTTTGTTCGTTAATCTGCGTCACAGCCTGAAAAATGCTGACCAACATACCGACCAGCAGGCTGGGAACGACCAACACACAGACTAAAATGATCACAACTTTTATACCGCTGGCAACGATGTCTGCGGCTACATCAATGGTTAGCATGTCTGATCTCCGTTAGCCCAGTCCCAGACCGCGAATGCTGGAGGTTAGCGTCCCAACGGTCAGCGCCCAGCCATCAATAAGCACAAACAGCATTAGCTTAAAGGGCAGCGAAACGATCAGCGGTGACAGCATCATCATCCCCATCGCCATCAGTACGCTGGCGACGATCAGGTCGATCACCAGGAACGGAATGTAAATCATAAAACCTATCTGGAAGGCGGTTTTGAGTTCGCTTAGCACATAGGCGGGAACGATAATGGAGAGATCCTGATCGACTGCATTCCCTTTCGCGTTGGCGATCTCCATGATCTGCGCAATCGCTTTTTTATTGGTCTGCGCCAGCATAAAGCGCTTCAACGGCGAGGCGGCAGTGCTTAGCGCGTCGGGGAGCGTGATTTGATCGTTTTCAAAAGGGACAACGGCATGATCGTAAATATTGAGCCAGATTGGGCGCATCACCAGCATGGTTAACGACAGCGCAATGCCAATCAATATGCGGTTCGGCGGCGTTTGTTGCAGCCCTAACGCCTGACGCAGCAGGGAAAGAACAATAATAAAACGGGTAAAACAGGTCATCATCAGCACCAGGGTAGGCAGAATGCCCACCAGGGTCATCAGGATCAGGACCTGGATTTTTACGCTGTACTCCTGGCTATTTCCGTGCGAAATCACATTCAGCAACGGGATATCTCCCCCTTGCGCGCAGGCAAAGGGAGAAAGGATGAGTAACGAGATACCCAGTAAGAGCGTGAGTGTTGGCGCGCGTTTCATGGTGCAAGGTCGTTGATTTCATGCGTGTTGAATTCAAGGACGCGCAGGCCATATTTTTCGTTAACCACAACCACTTCAGCCTTACCTAGCAGGATATTATTGACCTTGATATCCAGCGGTTCACCGGCGAGTTTATCCATCTCAATGACGGTGTCGTCATCAATGTTCAGCAGGTCGGCCAGCATCACCTCCACGGACGAAACTTCCAGCGTTAGCGTGACCGGAATACGTTTGAGTAATGACATCGACTCGGAAAAACGGTCTTCTAAACGCGCCACCAGCTTTTCTGTAACAGACGGCGCGGGTGGCGTAGTCGCTTCGGGGGCTAACTCGAAACCTTGCTCTAAAATATCTTCTGGCTTACTCATAGGATTTCTCCGTCTTGCTCGTTAATTCGGACAAAAACAGTTTGTCTTTATCCTCTACGATCAGGGCATTAAATAATTCGGATTTCCCGATATACACAGGGAAAGTATCAGGCATCGCAATCGGTAAAATATCGCCGGGTTTAATCGTCGTCAGGTCGGCAACATTCAGCGGAATTTCTGCAATCTTCACGTTCATGGTTAGCGGCAGCGTATGGATAATTTCTTTGATCAGCGTTTTTTTACGCGTCTCAGCGCTGGCTTTATCAATCTGCTTTTTTTTCTCGCCGTGCTCGCTATGGCGGATTAAATTCAGAATGTAATCGGTATGCGAATCGTCCAGTAAGATGCGGAAACTGCAATTCTCATCATCACCTAATACAAATGTAAGCTGATAAGCCCAGTGGGTTTGTATGGTGCTGCTGTCGGGTTTGAGTGTCAGTGGAATACCGGATATATTTTTATTAAAAATGGTATTACAAATATCCAGCGCCAGTCTGCTTCGCAACCGGATTTCTGTTTTGGTTGGTAAATCATCCTGTGACTTCTCGTCGGCGAGAGATGATGCCAATCCATAAAAGTTACCTAATAACATTAACAATAATGCGCGGTCGATATCAAAGGCCAGATGCCCAACCTGAGAAACTAATAATTCCGCACTTTTATTGATAACATCCATCTCGCAGTGTATTTTTTTAAGTGTTATATTTGTGCGATGTTTTTTCAGGAAGTAGTTTCCAAGATGTGATTCAATTGTATCAAAACTTCCCGTAAACATAGTCGGCAGACGATGATATGGACGTCCAAGCCGGTTTCCTTCAAGTTTAAAGATTCCGGGCGTTTGACTATATTTCAGCATGGTACGCTTTCTCAGCTGTAATTTCTGGGGCGGTTGAATTGATATCAAATCCCGCGGTTATCAAAAGAAATACAAATTCGCTTAATTTATTGTTCATCCTTGACGCTATTCTCATAGTGTTGAAGTCCATTAGATACGAAATACCGTACCCACTCACGTCTATGGAGTAGGGCTGGATATTAGATATTTTACCCCTCTCCTCTGCAAGTTATTAATGGCGTTAGGTTGTAATTAAAAAATAATTAATTACATATACGTGATGTTTCTCGCTTACTGCTTGTCGCAGATTAGGCTTCCCCCTTACGTCTGTTTTTTGCGCTACATTTACCGCAACGTATTGTTTTTAAATGAATAATATTTTTATTATCTTTTAATTTGAGATTGTTAATGGTACTGGTGTTAGTATTTTTTTAGGAAAAACCCTATTTGAAAATAGTCTTCGATAGGGCTGCCCCTTGATGGGGTGGTAAAACATGAGCAAGGATGGGATTAAGACATGGCACGGGCGATATCTATTATTCGATGATTGTGCTTTGGAATGATTTGTATATTTCTCGTAACGGATGTTAACTTTACTTCTAAGTGTAAATAATCATGTTTGAACTTATCGCCGAAGCAGCCTCAAGCATTAATGTTTTTTCAATGGCAAGGCGTATTGCTGCTTTTAATGTTCCTGTACTTATCCATGGCGAAACCGGTACGGGTAAAGAATGTATCGCCAAATTTATCCACTCGATTGCATTTGCGCAGGAGGCTTCAGCGCCTTATATCGGCGTGAACTGCGCCGCTATTCCTGAAAATATGCTTGAAGCAACGCTCTTTGGTTATGATAAAGGGGCGTTTACCGGGGCGGTGGCCACCGTACCGGGAAAGATGGAATTAGCCAATAATGGTACATTACTGCTGGATGAGATCGGTGACATGCCTTTGGCGCTACAGGCCAAAATACTGCGTGTATTACAGGAACAACAGGTTGAGCGTTTAGGCAGTAACCGTCTAATCAAATTAAATTTTCGTTTAATCGCCTGCACCAATAAGAATCTTGAAGAAGAGGTGGCCGCAGGACGCTTCAGAGAAGATCTCTATTATCGCATGTCAGTGATTCCGTTGACCATGCCGCCTTTGCGCGAGCGTATGGAAGACATTATTCCGCTGGCGGAATCCTTTATTAAAAAATACTCCACAGTGCTGGTAAAAAATATCAAGCTTTCTGAATCGTCACGCCGGGCGTTACTGAGCTATGCGTGGCCGGGTAATGTGCGCCAACTGGAGAACGCCATTCAACGAGGAATGATCCTTAATCGTGATGGCGTCATTTATCCCGATACGTTAGGCCTGCCATCCATTGAGTCCGATTCCTGGAGCGAGCCGCAATGGCAGCCAAGACCCACTGCGCAAATCACCACCAGCGACAATCTGGGCCAGCATGGTCGCAGCGCGCAATATCAATATATCGCTGACCTGATGCGCAAATATCAGGGTAATAAAACCAAAATCGCTGATTTATTAGGAATTACCCCACGTGCGCTTCGTTATCGTCTGGCATCAATGCGAAAACAGGGAATAGAAATCTTTTCCTGAATCAGTCTGTGGTACCGAGAACGCTTTTCTAATTTTAAGAGTAGGTCATGAGCATAAATACGATAGCCCCAGCCAGTACGATGCAGACGCAAATGATGCAGGACATGCAGCAGATGAAAGCGGTCGCACAAGCCCCTGTCCTTTCGCCGATGCAGATTAACGCCGTAGGTGCGCAGTCTGCATCATCTCCGGTTTCGTTTGACCGTGTTATGCAGGGCGCGCTCAACCATGTTGATCAATTTCAGCAGAGTGCAGAGCAAAAACAAACGGCCATCGAGATGGGGAAAAGCGATGACCTGGCGGGGGCGATGATCGCCAGTCAGCAGGCATCGTTATCGTTTTCCGCGCTGGTGCAGGTACGTAATAAAGTCGCTTCCGGATTCAACGACCTGATGAGCATGTCAGTCTAACGCTATGAATGAACTAATAAAAAAAGTAACTCAGTTTTTACCCTCGTTCTCTTTCAGGCTGGATGGTAATAAACGCCTGGCATTACTGGCGGCAGCGGCTATTGCGGAAATTGATCTTTGATGGGGGCCGGCGGCTTTTGCGCCCCCCGCCATTATTGTCAGCGTGTTGTGGAATGGCAACCACGGCTATGTTTCGCTTTACGGTAGCCAGGAGAATATCCCGGTTTCGCAGATAGTCACCGTGCTGGATGGTGAAAAACTGGAATATCGCATCGATCCGCAAAGCGGACAAATTCTGGTTCCGGAAGAGACTTTGTCTAAAACGCGAATGACGCTGGCGGCGAAAGGCGTGCAGGCCATGCTGCCCAGCGGCTATGAGCTGATGGACAAAGACGAAGTGCTGGGCGCCAGCCAGTTTGTGCAGAACATTCGCTATAAGCGGAGCCTGGAAGGCGAACTGGCGCAAAGCATTATGACGCTGGATGCTGTAGAGAGCGCCCGAGTGCATCTGGCGCTCAATGAAGAGAGTTCCTTTGTCGTCAGCGACGAGCCGCAAAACAGCGCCTCGGTGGTGGTGCGTCTGCATTATGGCAGCAAGCTGGATCTCGACCAGGTGAATGCCATCGTGCACCTGGTATCCGGCAGCGTGCCTGATTTGAAAGCTGCGCAGGTCAGCGTTGTCGACCAGGCGGGGAATTTATTGTCCGATGGTATTGGCGCGGGTGAAGCGGTTTCTGCGGCGACGCGTAAGCGCGACCAGATCCTCAAAGATATTCAGGATAAGACCCGCGCCAGTCTCGCAAATGTTCTCGACTCGCTGGTCGGAACCGGTAACTACCGGGTAAGCGTGATGCCGGATCTCGATCTGAGCAATATCGACGAAACCCAGGAGCATTACGGTGACACACCGAAGGTGAACCGTGAAGAAACGGTGCTGGATAGCGATACCAACCAGATCGCTATGGGGATCCCTGGCTCGCTGAGTAACCGTCCTCCGTTGGCGGCAAATCAGGTGGCGAATGGCACCAATGGAACCGCGCCAGAGGAGTCTCACCAGCCAGCCGCACTGTCAAAGCACAGTGAGAACAAGCGCGACTACTCGTGGGATCGTAGCGTTGAGCATATCCAGCATCCTGGTTTCGACATTAAACGTTTAAATGTGGCCGTGGTACTTAACCAGAGCGCGCCTGCGTTGAAGAACTGGAAACCGGAACAAACCACGCAATTGACGGCACTGTTAAATAACGCCGCCGGGATTGATGCCAGGCGTGGCGACAATCTGTCCTTATCGCTGCTTAATTTTGTGCCGCAGTCGATTCCCGTCGAGCCGGTGGTCCCCTTATGGAAGGATGACAACATTCTGGCCTGGGTGCGTCTGATTGGTTGCGGCCTGCTGGCTCTGCTGTTGCTGCTGTTTGTTGTTCGTCCGGTCATGAAACGGTTGACCGCCGAACGTCGCCGGACGTCGACGCCAGAGCTGGCGCTGGACGCCGCACCGATCGCGATTCCTGCGGACAAACCCCATTTTGCGGCCGCTGAAGATGAGCGCAAAAATATCGAACTGCCTTCTTTCCCTGGTGACGACAGCCTGCCTTCGCAGAGCTCCGGTCTGGAAGTGAAGCTGGAGTTCCTGCAAAAACTGGCGATGAGCGACACCGATCGCGTAGCTGAAGTTCTCAGACAATGGATTACCAGCAATGAGCGAATTGACAATAAATAACGGCAGCAACAACAGCTACCTGGAACAGGCCGCAATTTTATTGCTGTGTCTGGGCGAGGAGGCGGCAGCTACGGTGATGCAAAAACTCAGCCGCGAAGAGGTGGTTCGCCTGAGTGAAAACATGGCGCGTCTGTCTGGGGTAAAAACCAGCATGGCCAAAAAAGTGATCAATAACTTTTTTGATGAATTCCGTGAGCAGAGTGGTATCAACGGCGCATCGCGTTCCATGCTGCAAGGGATCCTCAATAAAGCGCTGGGCACAGAAATCGCCAGTAGTGTGATCAACGGGATTTACGGTGATGAGATCCGTTCGCGGATGGCGCGTTTACAGTGGGTGGAACCGCGCCAACTGGCGATACTGATCTCAGAAGAGCATTTGCAGTTACAGGCCGTATTCCTTGCCTTCCTGACGCCAGAGATCTCGGCCACGGTACTGTCTTACATGAATGAGTCGGTGCAAAACGAGATCCTCTACCGGGTTGCCAAACTCAACGATGTAAACCGCGACGTCGTGGATGAGCTGGATCGTTTGATCGAGCGTGGGCTGTCGGTGCTTTCCGAACATGGTTCGAAAGTGAAAGGGATCAAGCAGGCCGCGGATATCGTTAACCGCTTCCAGGGGAACCAACAGGTGATCCTCGATCAGCTGCGCGAACGCGATGAAGATGTTCTCGAACAGTTGCAGGACGAAATGTACGACTTCTTTATTCTGAGCCGCCAAAGTGACGAAGTGCGCCGTCGTCTGCTCGACGAAGTGCCGATGGAAGACTGGGCAGTGGCGCTGAAAGGTACCGAAGCGCTGTTACGCCGTTCGATTTATGCCGTGATGCCTAAGCGTCAGGTACAACAACTGGAGGCGATAACCTCACGTCTGGGGCCGGTTCCGGTGAGTCGTATTGAACAGATACGCCGTGAAATCATGGGAATTGCCCGCGAGCTTGAGGAAGCGGGTGAAATTCAGCTACAGCTGTTTGCTGAACAGACGGCGGAGTAACACATGGCGATTGAAACCATTCGTGGTCGTTACCGGCTGCATCGTTTTCCCCCTCGCCAGCGCCATCTCCAGGCTGAACAGCTTACGCCGGGGATCACACCGGCGGATTATCAGCGCCAACTGATGGACGGCTTCCAGGAAGGGCTGCAAAAAGGTTTTGAACAAGGGATGACAGAAGGCCAGGAGCAGGGCTTTCAGGAAGGTCATCAGAAGGGACACGATGAAGGCCGTCGTCAGGGATACACTGAAGGCAGCCTGGCCGGGCAGCAGGAAGGGCGCAAGCAGTTTGAACGAGCCGCCCAGCCGCTGGAGGCTATCTCCGGCAAAGTGAATGACTATCTGGCGCACGTTCAGCGCAAACAGCGGGAAGACCTGTTGCAGCTGGTTGAAAAGGTTACCCGCCAGGTGATTCGTTGTGAGCTGGCGCTGCAACCGACACAGCTATTATCGCTGGTCGAAGAGGCTATTTCGGCCTTTCCGGCGATGCCTGAGTCGCTACAGGTGCTGCTGAGTAACGAAGAATTTAACCGCATTAAAGATGCCGCTCCTGAGAAGGTCGCTGCATGGGGACTGACGCCATCTCCCGATCTGCAGGCGGGCGAATGCCGGGTGATTACCGATAAATCCGAGCTGGATATTGGCTGCGAGCATCGACTCGAGCAATGTATGTCGGCACTCAAAGAGTCGCTGCTGCCGGAGCCGACGGGTGAGTGATCTTTCCAGCTTCGACAACGCGCTGCGTTCCATTGAGTCGATCCCTTTAGCCCGGGTTGCCGGACGACTGGTGCGCGTGAACGGCATTTTGCTGGAGAGCGTGGGCTGTCCGCTGGTGACAGGCCAGTTGTGCCGCGTTGAAAGCGCCAACCATACGCTGATCGACGCGCAGGCGGTGGGATTTAATCGTGATATCACCTACCTGATGCCCTTCAAACACCCCGTCGGACTGATGGCGGGCGCACGCGTATTCCCCGAAGAAAAAGCTCAGGAGATCCTGATTAGCGAAAGCTGGTTGGGGCGGGTGGTCAATGGCCTGGGCGAACCGCTGGATGCCAAAGGCCGTCTGACCGGCAATGATGTGCTGCCGCCGCAGGCACCGTCTATCAACCCCCTCACGCGTCGGTTGGTGAATCAACCGCTGGATGTGGGTGTAAAAGCAATCAACGGGTTGTTAACTATCGGCAAAGGCCAGCGCGTAGGATTGATGGCCGGCAGCGGCGTGGGAAAAAGTGTGCTGTTGGGGATGATTACCCGCCAGACCAAGGCCGACATCGTGGTGGTGGGGTTAATTGGTGAGCGTGGCCGCGAGGTGAAAGAGTTTATCGATCATTCACTGGGCGCGGAAGGGTTGGCAAAATCTATCGTCGTCGCGGCTCCGGCGGATGAGTCGCCGTTGATGCGTTTGAAAGCCACCGAACTTTGCCACTCTATCGCCGCCTGGTTTCGCGATCGCGGACATCACGTTTTACTGCTGGTGGATTCGTTAACCCGTTATGCCATGGCGCAGCGCGAGATTGCGCTGTCGCTGGGGGAACCTCCGGCGACGAAAGGCTATCCGCCATCGGCGTTCGGCATGATCCCTAAACTTGTGGAAAGCGCCGGCAACAGCGAAAGCGAAGGCTCAATGACCGCCATTTACACGGTGCTGGCGGAAGGAGACGATCAGCAGGATCCGATCGTTGACTGCGCGCGCGCGGTGTTGGATGGACATATCGTGCTGACCCGTAAGCTGGCTGAAGCCGGGCATTATCCAGCCATCGATATTGGGCAGTCGATCAGTCGATGCATGACGCAGGTTACGCCCAACGAACACCAACAGTCGGCTCGTCTGCTAAAACAAAACTACGCCGCTTATATGGAAATTAAGCCGCTGATCCCGTTGGGGGGCTATGTTGCCGGAGCCGATCCCGGCGTTGATAAAGCTGTCAAAGCGTTCCCCGCTATCGAGCGTTTTCTGCGTCAGGAGGTGAGTGAACCCGCCTCACTTGAGCTGGTGCAAAGTCGCTTACAGGTCCTTTTCCCCCAGGCAAAGAAAACGGAGGGTAAATAATCATGCGACAAATTATCGATACCCTGGCGCAATTGCAGCGCCTGCGGGATAAATCAGTCAAAGACATGACGGTCCAGCTGGCTAAACAGCAGCAGGTCTGTACCGGCTTTGACAATAACATCAAAGCACTGGGCTACCTGATTCAAAAAACCGGCACTGGCGTAGAGGTCCCTTCCGTTGAATCTCTCAAAAACGTGACCGGATATAAAGGCACGTTACGCACGGTTATTGCCTGGCAAGAGCAGGAGAAAACGCTGGCAAAAATTAAAGAGCAGCGTATTCAAAAAAATCTGGTTGCCGCGGCCTGCGAAGAGAAAATTGTCTCTATGACGTTGGCAGATAAGCGTTACGCGCTGAGCAATGAAGCGCAGGTAAAAGAGCAAAAAGCCGTTGATGAAATTGCTACGCAGTGCTGGTTAAGGCAGAAGACGCTGGGAGTGGTATGAAAACGATCATTACGTTCGGCACGTTTGATGTTTTTCATATCGGGCATCTGCGTATTCTGCAACGTGCCGGGCAGTTGGGGGATCGACTGATTGTCGGTATCTCTTCAGATGCGCTAAATATGCAGAAAAAAGGCCGAGTGCCGGTTTACAGCCAAAGCGATCGCATGGGGATTATTGCCGGACTGAAATGTGTGGACAGCGTGTTTCTCGAAGAGTCGCTGGAGCAAAAAGCGGACTATATTCGCCAGTTTAACGCCGATACGCTGGTGATGGGCGATGACTGGGCAGGGCGCTTTGATAGTTTGTCGTACCTGTGCGAGGTGGTCTATTTCCCCAGAACACCATCTATATCCACCACCTCGATTATTGAGGTAATTACCAACCAAAATTCAAATCTATAAAATAATATGAAAATAAGACTATTCATTGAAACTAAAGAAGTTACGCTGCCGCTTCAAATGTCTAATTTTATTCAAGGTATGGATGGAGTGGTTAATATATTATTTACTTGTTCTGATAAATTGAGTGGGAAATGGCTGGGAGAGAATTCAAATCTTGTTCTTAAATATAATGAATCAACTTTACTGTCTGCGCTGGATAAAATATCGCAAGTGCTCATTAAACACTCGCCAACGACACTAGATATCCATGTTGCACTGGCTGAAAGCTATAATTTACTTATTCCGTTATTAATGAGGTTAAATGCTCTTCGGTCGTTAATCCATCTTCATGTTTATGAAGGAGAGATGGCTGAACTCGTTGCTGCTTCTGCACTTGAAAAAATCCCTGTAAATGTATTAGATAAATTAACTTCTGGGTATGCTAATGCTATAAATATTGCGTTAAATAAAAACCATCATATACCAAAAGAGGATTGGAATATTGCTGCCGGGTATGCATGGCATAAAGTATTAACAACAACATATTATCTACAGGAGAATAGCGCATTTAAAAAATCAATGAAGTTGCCTTGTAGTAATGTGCCGATAGTTGATGAGCGTAAAATAACGGATTTTCTGGAACTATTCAAGATACCATTTAGTATTTATTCTCAATTAAGAAAAATAAGCTCGTCATCTCTACTATTACTCAGCACTTCGCCTCGCTTTCCCTCTATGAAAAAACAACATCAGGAAGCGCTTGTAGAAGTTATCCTTCATGCAATAAATGAATGTGCAATTACTAAAGATAAAATTATACTCTTTCGTGAACAAAAAGATGGGGAAGTTGATAGTGAAATATTACGTCGATTAGGCTACATGGTGATCAAGCTCCCAGATTTAATCACCGTCAATTTATTAAAGGTTTTACAAATATTACCTGTAACCGTTGCCGGATGTTTTTCCGACGAACTGTATCAAGTGCCAGAGCAAAATATTCTCTTTTTGCTAACAACAAACTTACCAAAGGAGACTGATAAATACGTTAGTCAGATCAATCTCGATAGTAAAAAAAATTATTATGTAAATGAGTTGGGGGGTGTTAAAACCGGCTCGTTTAAAAAAAGGCTGTTCTATTGTCCTGGATCTATGGGGGATGCGATCTACGCTTTAGGTTGCCTGACTGCATTTAGAGAACATTATGATGAGGAATTTATCTTTATTGCACATAAATTATATCATGATCTCATCATTTCAAGTCCTATGGTTTCCCAATATTGGGATGCTAATGCATTGACAGAAGAAAATATTATTGATGCTGAGATAGCGCGTCAGGAAGATAAATTTCATTTTCTTGGCCGCTGGGAAGATATTGTTGCATCTCGACATATGACGGATGCATTTATCGGTGATGATATTCAAAACCATTCCTTGAGCAATAAACAGCCTATTATATCATTGGTATCATTAGATAAGAGCAATGTTGATGATTTTATTCAGGTTAATGGATTGCAGAAAGAAAAAATAGTTTTATTGCATCCTAATATTGGTTCTCCGAATAGGACGTGGACCGAAAAAGGATGGAATCAGCTCGCGAAATATTTTATTGCTGCAGGCTGGAAAGTTATCATTATTGGCAGCGATAATAATAAGTATCAGGAGAAGAAGATGATGGATATAGATATCCCAGAGGCTATCGATTGCATTAATCAGTTCTCTATGCTTGAGATGATTTATCTGATGGAACGCTGTCAGTTGCTGGTTGCGTGCGACTCTGGCCCAGTTGCGCTTGCTGGACTCACATCAATCGCAATTTGTGGGTTGTACTCCATTATTCCGGCCAAATATCGATTGCCTTACAGGAATGGAAGGTATGGATGGAATGCTATGGGTATTGATACGGGATGCCAGTATGGTCAATGCGGACACCTGATCATGAGTCCGCAATTCTTTAAAAACAAACTAGGTAAAGAATTTATGCCACCACGAGGTGATGAGTTTTCTATCTGGTGTCCAAATGATAAAAAATATCGATGTTTGAAGAAAATTACTGCTGAATATTTTTGGCATCAGATTCAATTATTTTTGAACTCTGATAGCTATGTGGGCAATTTTTAGATGTTTAATTAACTACATTATATGGAGTAATTATGGGTTTTTTAGGGCGATTTCCTTTACACAGAATTGTTGAAGAGCACCAGGTGACACATCTGATTGAAACTGGATACGGTATTGGGAATTCATGTCGAATGGCATTATCAGCTGGTTTCAATCATGCGCTATCTTGTGAGATCTATCAACCATTATATGAAAAAGCATTACAAGAAAAAAATGACAGCATTACGATTTTTCCCGATGATAGTTTATCATTTCTGAATTTGGAACAAGTCAATGGGATTTTGAAAAATCATCGTAGTCTTGTCTTTTTGGATGCGCATTATCCTGGTTCTGATTACTGCAACGAAAAATATCATAGCGACGAATGGGATAAAGATATTCGCTTGCCGCTTATTAACGAGTTGCGAGTGCTGAGAGGTAAAATTGACAATGCAATCGTTATTATTGATGATTGTAGAATATATCTAAAAGATTTTGCAGTAACAAGTGGTACTTTACCCGAATATGCCGATCATGGGTTCGATAATGCCAGTGAGTTTATTGAATTATTAGAAAGTTTTGCCGATACTCACGCCTTATACTGGTATGCTGAAGACACCGGATACGCTGTTTTATGGCCACATGCTTTAGCCGGGGAAGTGATCAAACCTCTAATTTTACCTGGCGATATTACCAGTCAATTTCTGATTAATCGGGGGGTTGTGGGTACGACCAGTATGTCTGTAAATCGCCGACTCATGGATGCCCGGTTTACTTCTCGTTGGTTTGTAGGTGCTGGATTGGATATCGGTGGTGGGCCTGACAGTATTGGTATTTACCGATCGCTTTTCCCACTAATGAGAACTGTGACTGTTTATGACTTACCACAAGGTGATGCCCAATATTTAGACAATGTTAGTGATAATAGTTTTGACTTTGTGTATTCTGCACATTGCCTGGAACATGTGGTTGACCCGTTTGTCGCTATCAATAATTGGATGCGAGTACTTAAACCAAATGGTCATCTCATTATTACAGTTCCTGATGAAGATATGTATGAGCAAAAAGTATGGCCATCGACTTTTAACTCCGACCACAAGCATACTTTCAGTATTTTCAAGAAAAATAGTTGGTCACCCGTTTCGATAAATGTATTGGAATTGATTCAGGCGATAACTACAAAGCATGATGTTCAAAAAATAGAATTGCTTAACCATAGCTACTTAGCAGGGCTTCCTCGATTTGATCAGACACGCACACCATTTGCGGAAAGCGGTATCGAGATTGTTATAAAAAAAACGCCCCAGTAAAATAAAAAACCACCGATTTAACGGTGGTTTTAATAGCTGGTTTATATCAGGAATTAGTTAAACAGTTTTTTCTGTAAACTATGTAAGAGAGCATTTGTATGGACACTATCTGCTTCCGTAAGTAATGCCACGATCTCTTTAGCGGCCCTTTGCCCTGCCTGGCCATCCATAAACGCATCACAATAATGGTGGCGAATTTCGGCTAACGGTGCTTCAAGCGCAGTCCAGTCAAATGCATCAGACAGCGCACTGCGCAACGCCTGTATATCCTGGGCTACCGGGAGAACGTCGCGAATACGTTGATCGGCGCTGTCTGGGGTCGAGAAACTTTGTTGGCCATCCAGCAGCGAGGTCATCTCTGGCCAGCTCAGTAAAATGACGCGTTTATTCATATGAATGGCATCAAAAATAAAGCCGCTGCTGTCCGTCAGGACGTAATCTGCCTGCGCCATAAGCGCCAGCAGGTGCTGCGGATCGTCAATTCGGTTTTTTAAGTAGCGCTGCGCCAGCACCAGCGAGGCACTTTCTTCCGGCCTGTGCAGAGTGCCATGGTGCAGTTTGGTGACGACGTTGTATTCATGGCTTAATCGGCTGAGCTGTTGTGCCCAATGGGGGAGCGAGCTTAGCGCGCCATAGGTTGGTGCATACAGGATGGTCTGCTTTTTCGCATTTAGCTTCACGCTTTTTGGCAGAGCGGTATCGTAAGTATGGTTATGCCATTCATCGAAACGGGGATTACCCACCACTTTGGCGCTGCCGCCAATATCAACCGCGTGCTGGCTATAGTGGCTGTAGCAGAGAATTCGATGATAAAAGGCATTCCACCAGGCATGATTCCATGCTTCTTTCGCCAGTCCATACATCGTCCGTACATGGGTATCCGCCAGCCCGTTCAGTAACGGGGTGTAATAAGGGCTGACAAGACATTTGAAGCGTTGACGTTTCTCAATCACCACAGAAAGACGCGTTCCGCCCAATAGGGGATCGTTAATGGTTTTAATTGTTGCGGTCATTTCATCCAGAAACGACGCGTGTATTTTGTCGCTGACCAATAGAGAGCAGGTGTGCCCCATCGCCTGTAGCTCGGTTATGATCGGGCGATAGACCGCGTAGTGCAGCGACGTTTCCATATAGAAACCAATAGCATCTGTTCGGGTGGCAGTAGAAGGGAGCGGGGCATCAGTCAGTGCGTTGACAGCATCGGGTTTCTTATTGATTTTATTGAAGTAGTAGCCAATATTATCGGTTTCTTTTTTCTCGATATCGCTATAACCTGGGCGCTGATAGCAGATACCCGGATAGCAGGAAAGCCATTTTCCGTCACGTAGCAGCGGCTGCCACTGTCCTTCGAGGGTCTCTGAAAGGTCATATTCCATTTGCTGAGCCAGAACCGGGTAATAGCTGTTGTTAACCAGATAGGCGCACACCTTATTGCAATCGCGGGCATGAATCATCCCAGTCAGGCTTTTTAATATGCTTCCGCGTTTAATTTCACCGCCGAGGAGAATGACCTCCCACGGAAATCTAGGCAGGGCATTAAGCAGCGAGCTAAGTACCCGAATATGTTTTTCTTGTTTCAGAATAACGGCGTCATCTTCAAGCAGCAGGTAATTTTTCCATCCCATTTGTTGTGCCAACTTGAGTGCCCGAAGATGGGACTGGCGGCGACCAATCTGGCCGTTAGTGGCAACTGACGCGGCAATGCGGGTGATCTTTTCCTTTGGGAAATTGAGAAACCCCAGCTCTTGTTGGATGTGCGCTAAACGATCCGGGCGTGAGTCCAGGTTTACGATCACCACCTGATCGATATAATCCCACTGGATCGGTTGATGATGAGTGGCGTTATGCAGGCTTTGATACCAGTTTTTCAGCATCGGGTCGGTAATCGCCTGCGCCAGCGGGGTTTCCAGTGGCTCGCTGCTTCCCAACACAAAGTCTTTGTCGAACGTATTTTGGCTGTGTGAGATACAAATAATGGTACGTTCACCCGGCAATTGCAGCGGGTTCGCGGTGAACTGGTTAGTGAATCCCTTTTCTTCACCTAAATTACACTCATCATCATAGCGGTGGTTCTTCAGGTAATTACGATGGTAACAGAAAGTGCCGTTGAGAATATTTTGTGGGCCAAAGCTGCGTGTTTTGAATATCCGGTTGATGTGGCTGTACCAGATGGGGATTTGATCGGAACCTGAAATCAACGCCCGGTGGCGCTGCATCATGTCGATGGTGTAAGAGATTTTATCCGCTGGATAATAGTCATCATCATCCATACACAGAATATATTCACCTACCGCCAGCGCATTGAGCATATTGCGCTTTTTACCCAGATCGAGCTTTTCCGGGTGGTAGATATAGCGAATATTATATTTCTCTGGGTGGTTCTGCGTTAGCCGGTCAATGATCGACTGATGGCTTTGCGGAGAATCATCCAGGATCACCAGTTCCCGCCGGTCAGCAGGGTAGTCCTGATAACGGAACATATACAGCAAATAGGGTAAGAAAACGCCGCGGTTCCATGTTGGCGTGATAACGCTGACAAACGGTTTTTCGCGGCCAGTGTCGAGCGTTTTAACGATGCCAGTCAGGGCGGAACGTGCTTTAGAGGATTCAGACATGGTGATGTGTATTCGCGGTTCGAAAAAGGACCGGGCATTCGCCCGGCCAACAGGCACTAACGTGTTATCAGGGAGAACGCCGAGAGCAGTGGATCTCCCGGCAGCATGTCCAGAATATGCTGACGTAACGAGTGGGCGCTCTCGCTGTTGCGCCACGCTTCAAACAACGCGAAAAGGGCGTAAATTTCGTCATGGTTTAGCGCAGAATCATCCATCGTCCACAGGCAAAACAGAGTGCGAATCATAAAGACGTCAGCCGCCAGCCAGAAGAAACGCTGCAGTGTGCTTTCACTCTCATGCTGCGGGAAGGTGTCGTGGTACAAGCGATAAATCAGATAGTTGCTGAAAATCCATGCTTCTTGAGCGAAATGGCGCTCCCAGGTCTGCAGCCACTGATCCTGTAACTGCTGCTGAAGCATGGCTTCACTGTTTGCATCCTGCAGCATCAGCAGGCTGACCTGCAGAGGTAATGTGAGTTTACGCGTACTTTCCGGCAGCAGATCCCAATTGAATTCACAACTGCCCATACGGGTAATTAATTCACGCTGTAGCTGGGGCAGGCTGGGCAGTTGCGCAAATTGCTCCTGCAGTTTTCCTTCCTGTACATGGCCTGCGAGGATCTGTGGCAACGATGCCAGCTTTTCCAGCACCGCTTCACTATCGCCTGGGCATTTTTCGGAAAAAGAGAGCATGATCCCCAGCGCATACAGGCGCAGCTCCGGCGATAAACCTGGAAGTGTGATGGTATGCAGAGCGGATTGATTCAATACCTGATCGCGTGGGGATAGCGCCGGGCTGTCCGGGTTGGCCGCACATTTTGAATGATGCAAGACAAAGGTATTGGGAGCGCCTAATGCAGCCTGACAGCTGGCCGGATCGGTTAAGACCAGACTCTGACGCACTTCCGTTTTCCAGCACAGGTTAACCCGTAAAGCGGAATCCGGATGGCGGGATAAAAACAACCGGACAAAGTCAGGTTCATAACAATCAATCATACTCATAATCTGTTCTCAGCAATCCCAATATTCAAAATCTGTTTATGACATTGCAATATCCATGCCTGAATTTTAATTCATTTATATCAATTAGTTAGGTGAAGCGCGGAAAGCAGGTTTCCGCGTCAGGGAAGGGCGTTTAGCGCTGGTAAATAAAATCCGGCTCGGTACCTAAAAAAGCCTGAATAAATTCATACTGGCGGATCAGCAGATCGCCGTTTTTTTCGTTGTACGCCTTGCAGCGTTTCGCTTTTAGCTCAAGGCTTTGCCACCAGCCCTCTGCGGCACTTTTCTGCACGCCCGGCAACCAACTAAAGACCTGCTCTATTCCTGCACGATTGACGCTTACGCCCAGCAGTTGCAGGATCGAACGGCGCTGTTGGCTGCTGTTTTGCAACTGCTCATAATGCTGTTGAATAAGTTCATTGATGGCCAGCAGCTTGTCGCTGTCGCGACGGATCATACACAGACGTTGTTGTTCCAACTGGTGTCTGAGCACGTCATACCGCGTTCCGTCTTCACGAATGCCCTGAAGCAGAGTTTTCACCTGCTGTAGCCTGGTGCTCACTGTTGTAGCCTCTTATTTCTGGAAAAAGCTGAGCATGTCCCCAGCCAGTTGATCGGTATCAACCTGCAAATCGCCTGAGGCCAGCATGGCCTGCATTTGCGCCACTTTGTCGTAATCAACGTCACTTTGCGTATCACTGTTCAGCGTTTGCTGCGCCGTTTGCAATCCCGCCTGAGTAATATCATCGGCGGAAAGCGATGCGGAACTGGACGTGCTCGTCTGCACGCTGCTCTTGTCTGCACGTGCCTGTTCGGTTGTCGATGCAGGGCGATTGCCAGGCAGACTCGGGGTAATTTTCATAGCAACCTCGTACATATTCCGTTGGGTTGGTTATCTGTTATTGACTAAAAGCGGCGGCAATAGAGGAAAACTTTAATCCCATCACAAAAAATCCCTTCACTGCTCAGCCGTTAACGTGGTGACCACGCCGGTATCGTCCACCACACCGCTGATGATCCGCTGGCTGCTGCTATTACGAATTTTTATCACATCCCCTTTACGACCATTCTTCAACGCCACGCCCGGCATTGAGGCGGTAATGCCAGCCATATGGGAGACGATCATCACTGGCTGGTCGCGTTTAACCAATATGGGCTGAACCAGCTCGCTACGGGTAATCGGTTTACCCGGTTGCAGGGCGCGCTTGCTGGTGAGGCCAATTGCTTCATCCATATTTGTTATCAACCCTTCCCGTTGGTTGCTGATATTGAATTTTTTAAGCTGCAGGTCGTCGGCGGTAATCACCGCATCTCGGGCAATCAACGACTTTGGCATCACTACCGGCACCGACACGTCGGGGCGCACTGCAACGTTATATTTCCAGCCCGCATTGCCTGGGCAGGTCACCACAAAGTTCATTCGTGACAAGGCCATCTCCGGGGAAGAGTTAGCGGTGATCTGTGGCGCCGACGCGCATAGCGCGCTGTTACTCACGGCTGAGGGGATATAGATATTGAACGTGTAGCGATAGTCCTGCCACTGCTGTTTGTGCGCCAGTGCGTCGATTTCATGACTGGCGGCAGTCAGAACAAGTGCGTTGATCTGTTCCCGGGCGCTGTGCTGAATGGGATGGACGGCGGCATGTACGGGTAAGACGCAGCATAAAGCCAGCATTATCTCCGCGGCAAAGGGGAAAGAAGGCTTCCTTACGTAGGAGGGGAGTTTCATAAAGTCATTTCTCATCAATCACTTAAAAGTTGGCATAGTTATTGCTAGTAATGGCGATATCTACGCAGGAGTGATGCAAGAAATGGGAATCAGTTTTCAGCAGGCATTGGGTGTACATCCGCAGGCAGTGAAGTTACGTCTTGAGAGGACCGAGCTACTGACTGCGAATCTGGCAAACGTCGATACACCAAATTTCAAAGCCAAAGATATTGATTTTGCCGCTGAGATGCAACGGGCAAGTCACACAAATGTTCTGCCCGAGGCTGACGTGAAATACCGGGTGCCGATGCAGCCCTCAGAGGATGGCAATACCGTAGAACTGAATACCGAGCAGGCCCGGTTTTCACAAAATAGTATGGATTATCAAAGCAGTCTGACTTTTTTGAATCTGCAACTTAGCGGAATCAAAGAAGCCATCGAAGGAAAATAACCATGTCGTTTACTGATATTTACCAGATTTCTGGCTCGGCGATGACGGCGCAAACCATCCGTCTGAATACCGTCGCCAGCAACATGGCGAATGCGGAATCTCCTGCCAGCAGCGAGGCGCAGGCCTATAAAGCGCGCAGCCCGGTTTTTGCTGCGGTTTACAACAATAGCCTGATTGGCGCAAACAACCGTCACGGCATTGATGGCGCCAGCGTGCAAGTGCAGGACGTGATGCAAAGCGGCGGGGCGGTGAAACGTTATGAGCCGCATCACCCAATGGCGGATCAGAACGGTTTTGTCTGGTACCCGGACGTCAACGTGGTCGAGCAAATGGCCGACATGATGTCCGCGTCACGTGATTTTGAAACCGACGTTGATGTGCTGAATAACGTCAAAAGTATGCAGCAAAGCTTACTCAAACTGGGAGAAGTGTAATGAATACCCTGGCTCTGTATGCCCAATCTCAGGCGCTGGCTTCTTCTCAGGAGAAGACGACGGTGGCTGAAAATACTGTGAGCGCCACGGCGCAAAGCAACAACCTGGGGGATAGCAGCTCTTCCTCTACCTCGTCAACCACCGATACCAGTGGAACCAGCGGCACACCGACGACGACAACGTCCACGGAAACGTCCGCGGTCGACACGTTTCTGACGCTGTTCGTAGCCGAAATTGAAAACCAGGATCCTACCGATCCGACCGACCCAACGGCCTATATCGACCAGCTTTCTTCCATGGCGCAGGTAGCGATGATGGAAGAGATGAGCGTTCAGGCCAATACCAACGCCGTGCTGATGAGCAACATTCAGGTGATGGCGCTGGGGAATATGGTCGGCGACGACATTATGGTGCAAACCACCTCGCTGGATATCGAAGATAACAGCAAGGAGATCCAGGGACGCGTCACGCTGGATGACAGCTGTACCGATGTGGATTTGCACTTTACCGATGAAGCGGGTGATGACTACACCGTGTCGCTGATTCCGGAAGGTGAAACCTCCGTCGGACCCGGCCAGGTGGATTTCGACATCAATCCTGCGGATTACGGCATCCCGCCGGGTGATTACAGCGTGTCCGTGGTGACCAATACCGGGGAAGAAGAAGTGCCGATTGAGGTGACGGGCAAAGTGGAAGATGTGCGTATTCCGCTCGATGGCAGCACGCCGGTGCTCAACGTTGACGGCGTTGGCGAAGTGCCATTCACCATGATCACCCAGTTTGGCGTACCGGACAGCACCGATGACACCACGCCGCCTGACACTGACGACGGCAGCGATAACGCCGACAGCAATACAGTGCTCTGATTTAGTTTATATTACAGGAAGAAACAATGAGTTATGAAATTGCAGCGACGGGGCTAAACGCCGTCAACGAACAACTTGATGGCATCAGTAACAACATCGCTAACTCCGGGACGGTCGGTTATAAATCAATGACTACCCAGTTCTCCGCGATGTACGCTGGGACGCAGGCGATGGGCGTGAGCGTGGCGGGTTCCGCGCAAAGCATCTCCACCGGTGGCTCGATGGTCTCTACCGGCAATGCGCTGGATCTGGCGATCAACGACGATGGTTTTTTTGTCATGTGCGACAGCGCAGGGAACATCTCCTATACCCGGGCCGGCTCCTTTGTGACTGACAAAAACGGCTATATCGTCAATGCGTCCGGTGATTATCTGCAAGGCTATCCGGTTGATGACAGCGGCACGCTGCAAACTGGTACCGTGACCGATATCCAGATTAAAACCGGCAATATCCCGGCGCAGGCCACGGACAGCATGACCTTTACGGCCAACTTTGACGCCAGTGATGAAACGATCGATCGCTCAAGCGTGCAGTTTGATGCCAACAACAGCGATACCTATACCGACAGCTACACCACCACCGTGTATGACTCTCTGGGTAACGAGCACTCGGTCAGCCAGTATTTTACCAAAACCGCGGATAACACCTGGGAAGTGCAGTACACCTTTGATGGTGAAGCGCAGACTGGTGTACCGCCAACCACGCTAACCTTCGATCCGAATACCGGCAAGCTGACCTCTCCGACCACGCCGCAAACCATCACCTTTACCACCGATGAAGCCGCGCCGATCTCGATGACCGTCGACTACTCCGACTGTACTCAGTACGGCTCTGATTTCTCGGTGACCACCAACTCCGCGACCGGTTACGCCTCCGCAACGCAAAACGGCGTGCAGGTGGATGACGACGGCAAAGTGTACGCCACCTACAGCAACGGTGAACGTATGCTGCAGGGCCAGGTTGTACTCGCCACCTTCCCGGACGAAAACGGGCTGGAAGCGGTAAGCGGTACCGCGTGGGTGCAGACCGGTGAATCCGGTACGCCGCTGATTGGCACGCCTGGCTCCGGCTCTTGTGGCACGCTCTCCTCCGGCATGCTCGAAAGCTCCAACGTGGATATCACCAACGAACTGGTCAACCTGATGACCGCCCAGCGTAACTATCAGGCGAACACCAAGGTGATTTCGACCAGTACGCAGTTGGACCAGGCACTCTTCCAGGCGATGTAAGGCTAAGAAATGGATCGGTTGATTTATACCGCACTAAGCGGCGCCACCCAGACGCTGCTGGAGCAGCAAATTAGCGCCAACAACCTCGCCAACGTCAACACCAATGGTTTTCGCGCGGATATGGCGATGGCGAGTAATGACAAAGTCAAAGGCGGTGGCTTCGACACGCGTTTTATGGCGAAAGAGAGTCCCAGCGGCGTCAATGACAGCACCGGCGTGGCGGAAAAAACCGAGCGTCCGCTCGATGTCGCCATTCAGGGAACCGGCTATATCGCCGTGCAGGATAAAGCAGGAAACGAAGTTTATACCCGCAACGGCAATATTCAGCAGGACGATCAGGGTCAACTGACCATCGACGGCAACATTGTTCTCGGGGATAACGGCCCGATTATTTTACCGCCGAATGCGATTGCCTCTTTCGGTAGCGACGGCACGCTCTCCGTCACACCTGACGATGGCGATGTCACTGCCACGATGGATATCGATCGTCTGAAGCTGGTGGATATTCCGGTCGCCAATCTGGCGAAAAATAGCGAGGGAATGCTGGTGACGGCGGACGGCGTACCGGCACAACGCGATGAGAACATCAAAGTGAGCGGCGGCTTTCTGGAAGGCAGCAACGTGTCTGCGGTGAGCGAAATGATGTCGTCCATTGCGATGAACCGTCAGTTCGAAGCGCAAATCAAGATGATGAAAACGGCTGAAGATCTCAGCGACTCAGGCAACAGGCTGCTACGCGGCTCCTGAGCCGTAGTCTTTAATCAGGGATAAAGTGTTATGAACGCAGCGTTATGGATCAGTAAAACCGGCCTGTCGGCGCAGGATGCTGAGATGAGTGCGATTGCCAACAACATCGCTAACGTCAATACCACGGGCTTTAAGCGCGACCGCGTGATGTTCCAGGATCTGTTTTATCAGACTCAGGAAGCGCCGGGCGCCATGCTCGATCAAAACAACATCATGCCGACTGGAATGCAGTTCGGTAGCGGTGTACGCATTGTCGGTACGCAGAAAACCTTCACCGAAGGGAATGTGGAAACCACCGACAATACGATGAACGTGGCCATCATGGGGCAGGGATTTTGGCAGGTGCAAAAGGCGAACGGGGATATTGCGTATACCCGTGACGGCAACATGCAGGTTAACGCTGACGGCGTGTTAACTAACTCTGAAGGCTTGCCTCTGCAACCGGAAATCGATGTTCCGTCCGGCGCGACTAATGTGGCTTTTGGCGAAGACGGCACCGTGACGGCAATCCTGCCCGGCGACAGTGACCCTACCGAACTGGGGCAACTAACGCTGGTGAACTTCGCTAACCCGGCCGGGCTTTCAGCGGAAGGCGACAACCTGTATCTGGAAACCGCAGCCAGTGGTCAACCGACGGAAGGTATTCCCGGGGAAGATGGTCTGGGGACTTTGCAGGACAGCGCTCTGGAAGGCTCAAACGTGGATATCGTCAACGAAATGGTGGCGATGATCAACGTGCAGCGCGCCTATGAGATGAACGCCAAAATGGTCTCTGCGGCAGACGATATGCTGCAGTTTATTAGTCAGACGCTGTAACTCAAGAATGTGAAATGCCGGATGGTACAGCTCCATCCGGCAGAAATAGGCAGAACGTGAAAAATTATCTCTGGCTGATGGTACTGCTTCCCCTGTTAAGCGGGTGCGAATCGCAGGCTCTCCTGGTCAAAAAAAATGACGAATTCTTTGCTCCGCCCAAAACCGAGGCACCGCCAACGGCGGATGGCCGCGCGGGAGGGGTGTTCGAAACGGGTTACAAGTGGTCGCTGACAGCGGATCGCCGCGCCTATCGGGTGGGGGATATCCTGACCGTGATGCTGGAAGAATCTACCCAGTCGAGCAAACAGGCGAAAACCAATTTCGGTAAGAACAATACCGTGGATATTGGCGCGCCGACCCTCTTTGGGCATACCAAAGATAACCTTTCCGCGTCCGTGGACGCCAATCGTGACTTCAACGGGACGGCGACCTCGCAGCAGCAAAACAGTTTACGTGGCGAAATTACGGTGTCGGTACACTCGGTACAGTCGAACGGTATCCTGGAAATTCGCGGTGAAAAATGGCTCACCCTCAACCAGGGCGATGAGTACATTCGCCTGAGCGGCCTGGTGCGCGCCGATGACATTCAGAATGACAACTCCGTCTCATCGCAGCGTATTGCCGATGCGCGTATCTCCTATGCGGGTCGTGGCGCATTGAGCGATGCCAATGCGGCGGGCTGGCTGACGCGTCTGTTTAACCATCCTCTCTTCCCGATCTAATGCAGGATTTTACTATGCAACACTTAAGCGGGCGCTGGATGAAGGCGTTAAACGGCATCGTTATTGCCCTGAGTCTGGCGCTGCCTGGCGCGGCGCAGGCGCGATCTCTGGAGTCGCTGGTCAACGTCCAGGGCGTCAGGGAAAACCAACTTGTCGGCTACAGTCTGGTGGTCGGTCTGGACGGAACCGGGGATAAAAACCAGGTTAAATTCACCAACCAGACTATCACCAACATGCTGCGTCAGTTCGGCGTTCAGTTGCCGAGCAAAATCGACCCGAAGGTGAAGAACGTTGCGGCGGTGGCGGTCAGCGCGATGCTGCCGCCCATGTACTCGCGTGGGCAAACCATTGACGTCACGGTCTCGTCGATCGGCGATGCCAAAAGCCTGCGCGGCGGTACATTACTGCTCACTCAATTACACGGTGCTGACGGAGAAGTTTACGCCCTTGCACAAGGGAGCGTGGTGGTCGGCGGGATGAACGCCACCGGGGCCAGCGGCTCCAGCGTCACTGTGAATACCCCCACCGCCGGGTTGATACCGAATGGGGCATCCGTGGAGCGGGAAATTCCCAGTGATTTCCAGATGGGCGATACCATCACGCTTAATCTGAAACGTCCTTCTTTCAAAGATGCCAACAATATTGCGGCGGCGATCAACGCGTCGTTTGGCGGCATTGCGACGGCGCAAAGCTCGACCAACGTCAGCGTCCGCGCGCCAACCAGTCCAGGGGCGCGCGTCGCCTTTATGTCTCAGTTGGATGACGTCCAGGTGCAGGCGGAAAAAGTGCGTGCCCGCGTGGTATTTAACTCGCGTACCGGCACAGTGGTGATGGGCGATGGCATTGCCCTGCACGCGGCGGCGGTATCGCATGGCAGCCTGACGGTGTCCATCAATGAAAGCAGCAACGTCAGCCAGCCGAATGCGTTTGCTGGTGGTCGTACGGCGGTAACGCCGCAGAGCAATATTTCGGTGAATCATGCCCGCCCGGGAATGATCAGTCTGCCAGAGTCCAGCAGTCTGAAAACGTTGGTTAACGCCCTTAACAGCCTGGGCGCCACGCCGGACGACATTATGTCGATTTTGCAGGCCCTGCATGAAGCCGGAGCGCTGGACGCCGATCTGGAGGTGATTTAATGGCCGACATCAAAGTGAATCATAGCGGGGGCATTGACGGCAGCGATGCGTTAATGGGCCCGAAAATTAAAGATAACGATTTACAGAAAGCCGCTCAGCAGTTTGAAGCCATTTTCTTACGCAACATGCTGAAAGAGATGCGTAAAACCAATGAGATCTTCGACTCAAAAGACAACCCGTTTAACAGCGACTCGGTACGCATGATGCAGGGATTTTATGACGATCAGCTGTGCAACAGTCTTGCCCAACAACACGGCATTGGCATTGCGGCGATGATCGTCAAACAACTCTCCCCTCATCACAAAGGATAAAGGTTGCGCGGCGGCTTAAGAACTGTGGTTTTTTCGCCGCTCTTAATCGGCAAGGTTGTTAACGACAGACCGGGTGACTGACCGGCGAGGACTCTTTGATGGACATGATTAATATTGGCTACAGCGGCGCATCGACGGCGCAGGTGGAGCTTAATGTAACCGCGCAAAACACGGCTAACGCCATGACCGACGGTTATACCCGGCAGGTTGCCATCACCAGTACCATTGGCGCCAGCTCCGGTTCAGCCAACAGTGCGGGTAACGGTGTGCAGGTGGACAGTATTCGCCGCGTTTCTAACCAGTATCAGGTGAACCAGGTGTGGTATGCCGCCAGTGATTACGGCTATTACAACACCCAGCAGGAGTATTTAACGCAACTGGAAACCGTTCTCAGCGACGATAACAGTAGCCTGAGCGGCGGTTTTGACAACTTTTTTGCCGCGCTAAACGAAGCCACCACCAGCCCGGATGATTCCGCCCTGCGTGAACAGGTGATCAGCGAGTCCGGTGCGCTGGCGCTGCGTGTGGATAACACGCTGGACTACATCGACTCGCAAAGCAGTGAGATCGTCAGCCAGGAACAGGCGATGGTGGCGCAGGTGAACACCCTGACTACCGGGATTGCCAGTTATAACCAGCAAATTGCGGAAGCTGAAGCCAACGGCGATAACGCCTCGGCGCTGTACGATGCTCGCGATCAGATGGTGGAGCAACTGAGCGGCATCATGGACGTGCAGGTCAATATTGATGATGAAGGTAACTACAACGTTACGCTGCAAAACGGTCAGCCGTTGGTCAGCGGGCAGGAGAGTTCCACCATTGAACTGGAGACTAACGCCGACGGTACGCAGAGCATGTCTCTGACCTTTGCCGGGACCACATCGTCCATGGATACCGATACCGGAGGCTCGCTGGGGGCGCTGTTTGATTATCAAAATCAGGTACTGACGCCGCTGACGGGAACGATTAACAGCATGGCGGAGCAGTTTGCCGATGCAGTTAACACCCAGCTTGCGCAGGGCTATGACCTGAACGGAAATCCCGGCGAACCGCTGTTTATTTATGATGAAAATTCATCTGATGGCCCGCTGGAAGTGAATCCCGATATCACCGCCGACGAGCTGGCGTTTTCCAGTTCGCCGGATGAAAGCGGTAACAGCGATAACCTGCAGGCGCTGATCAATATTTCTACCGAACCGTTGGATATAGAGGGGCTGGGCAGCGTGACCGTGGGCGAAGCCTGTTCGTCGATCATCAGCAACATTGGTATCTACAGCCAGCAGAACCAGACGGAAGCCGAAGCGGCGGCCAACGTCTACTCCGAAGCGCAGACCCAGCAGAGCAGCGTCAGCGGGGTCAGCATGGACGAAGAAGCGGTGAACCTCATTACCTATCAGCAGATTTATGAGGCCAACCTGAAAGTTATCTCAACGGGCGCAGATATTTTCGATTCTGTGCTGGAAATGTGTAGCTAACCTGGAGAGGAATGAATATGCGTGTGTCTACTCAGCAATCTTATGTGTCCATGACGCAGAGTTTTAACGATCTCTCCAGCGATCTGTCCCATGTCGTTGAGCAAATGGCGACCGGGAAAAGTATTCTGCTGCCGTCTGACGATCCAATCGCGGCGACCCGTATTACGCAACTTAACCGCCAGCAATCGGCCCTCGACCAGTATCAGAGCAATATTGACTCCGCGACGGCGGGCATGAGTCAGCAGGAGTCGATCCTTGATGGCGTGAATAACGATCTGTTGGCGATTCGCGACGATCTGCTGGAAGCGGCGAACGGCACCAATACCGCCGATTCGTTAGCCAGCCTGGGGCAAGATATTCAGTCGATGACCGAAGCGATGGTCTCGGCATTAAATTACCAGGATGAAGACGGGCACTATGTGTTTGGCGGCACGGTCAACGATCGGCCGCCGATTGTCGCCGTGGACGACGACGGTGATGGCGTCACCGACAGCTATACCTACCAGGGGAACGGCGATCATCGCCAGACCACGGTTTCCAATGGCGTGGAAGTCGATACCAACGTGGCGGTCAGTGATTTCTTCGGCGATAGCCTGGACGTGCTGAACACCCTGACGTCGCTGTCGAAAGAGCTACAGGATCCGTCGGTTGACCCAGCCGACCCGCAGGTGCAAAGCGATATTGAAAATGCCATCAATACGGTGGATGACGCTTCCGACTCGCTCAATGCTTCTATTGCCACCATCGGTGAAACGCAAAATACGATGAGTATGCTGAGCGGCGCGCAAACGGATATCGCCACCTCTAACGATCAGCTGATTGGTCAACTGAGCGATCTGGATTACGGCCCGGCTTCCATAACCTTTACCGGTCTGGAAATGGCGATGGAAGCCACTTTAAAAACCTACTCCAAAGTGAGTGAGTTGAACCTTTTCAGTGTGATTTAACAGCGAGCAGTAGCCCAGGAATAGTATGCAGGTCGGTTTAAATACAACATCACTCTCCGGTAGCGGAGCGCTTAATCCTTCTGTACAACAGCATAGCGTTGCGCAGAATGTCCCTGTCCGTCAAAAGTTACCCGCAACGGCGAGTGATTACCCGGCCTCACCGCTTATTACCACCCGGCCTCAGCGCTACAGTGTGCAGCTCAACGATCAGCTCACCACGCTGCAGCAGGCCGATCACTACCTGGGGCAACTGGAACAGCATTTGCTGGATTATCGCCATGCCTCGCGCCGTGGCGGGCAGACGCAGCAGCAAAAGGGCGCTGAGCTTACCCAGTGGCTGGATAAACGCACGGCATTATCCGGCGGCGCAGTTGACAGGCAGCTGCGTCCGGTATTGCAAGGCGAAGCGCGGGTGACCTTTCACTCGCCTGAACTGGCGCAGATGCTGCAAAAAAATGCCATAAGCTCGCGCATGTTTAGTGTCTCTGACGGACGGCAAACGCAGCACTCTGCGGTGGTGGTCGGTGAAGATCTGGATCCCGGTCAGTACAAAATGATGATGAGCAACGCGCTGCGTCGTGTCGGTGTGCAGGTGCATGACCAACAGGGCGCACTGACCTTCTCCACCACGGAAAAGGAGTGGCCGCAGATTGAACAAACCCTGAGCGTACGTGATATGGACGCAAAGTCTTCTGCGTATACGCAGCTGACGACTTTTGCCGATCCTTGCCGTACGGACGAATTACTGCAGAGCGTATCGCAGGGCAGTTCCCGCACTCAGGATGGGTTACAACAGGCGCTGGATGCTATTGGCGATCAGCGCGCGCAGATGGCCGCGCAGCAGGAGAAGGCCCGGCAACTGATTGACGGTATGGCGCGTTTTCCGCAGGCAGAAAGTGCGGTAAAAGCCTCAGAGTCACTCGGTGGGGTATTAGATCATGCTAATCACAATTATCAGGTATTAGCACAAGCGGTTAATGGACAGGCCCGGCTTTCCAGTCAGACCGTCCGTAGTCTATTACGCTAGCTCTAGTTTGGCTGGCATGCTGTTGTTGAGAATATAAATGCAGAGGGGTCTGTGACTAACAGGCCTCCAACATCCTGAGTAAAAAGCAAATTTTGCTGTGGGTTTAAATGAATCCACCAGGCATGCAGATTGTGTTCAACAATAAAGGTACTGAAATCTGATAAGCGAAAGTCATTTTTATCGGCTTTCGCATCGCTAAAATGAAACTCACCCTGTTTAGACAATCCCGCGTAACGATTAATACATGCTGAGATCTTAAATGTTGACGGCGCTTTGTTATTTTGGTCCAGAGGGACGAGCGTCAGAGCAGTGTTTTTGTCCTGTGGGCTCATAATGAGTGCGTAATGCGCATTCTTGCCGCTATTAAGATCGTAATTAGCAATGACCGTGTTCTCAATGCGTGCATGAGCCATGAAGGTAAAAAATAAAGTTACAGTAGCCAGAAGATAGAGGAAGTAACTATTTGCATTTTGGCATTTCATTTAACATTTTCTCCACTTCTTTAATTAAAACACTATTCATTTCATTATCTTTATTGAGCCAGCTACTAAAATTCAATGCTAACTGCCAACTGTCATTGCATTGATTACTCAGTACAATATCAAGTGCGAATTTGTTCAGCGACACTCTGTAATACAAATCCATTGAGACATTGTGCGTCACCAACAGTTGATTGATTTGTTGCACTCCAGGGAGAATATGTTGCGAGAAAAGAGACGGCGATGTTTTTTTTTCATCTGGGTCGTAAAGATGGTAAACCGTAACATGACTGGCACTCTCAAGATTTTCTTTTACTAACTGTGGGGTTTCTTCCGTTTTCGTGACGGATGATGTTTTAAAATCAGACATCAGGACAAACAACAAAAGCGCGATAATAATGACGGGCAGGGTGATAAGAACGGCTCTGTAAGGATGACTTTTAGTATCCGCGGGTTTCTCTAATTCATTGTTTAATAAAGGTGTGGATGGTTTTTTCGGCACTCCCTGATTTGTGCTCGCGCTTTCTTCAGGCACGCTGTTTGCAGATAAAACAGCACTCTCTTTGGTTTCATCACTGGCGATGCCATCAACCACATTAATATTGTGGTCAATATCTTCGGACAGGTAGTTTTTATTAAACAAATACCCTTTTTTAGGGATCGTTTTTATAATTTCCTGTTGTTTTCCATCATCATCGATCGCGACGCGCAAGGCATGAACGGCTGTGGGCAGGCTATTTCCACCGACGATGCGATTCTTCCAGACTGCGGTCATTAAAAACGAACGCGATAAGACGACATCGGCATTTTTAGCTAATGTCTCTAACAGAATAAAATGGTATTCGCCGAGCCGACGCGTTTCGCCAGTCTCACAATGGATTAACGCATTAAGCGAAGAATCCATTCGCCAGTTATTGACTACAATACTCATGATTTTGTCTACCCGTGCAAGATTTTTTAAATCCTTGATGTCACACCGTTAAAAATCAGTGCATTAAAATTCTGAAGGAATTGAGATATCTTTTTCTGGCTGCCAGGATGAGACGTGGCAACCTGATCGGTGTTGAGTGTTTTTTGTTCTGTCCGAAAAAGGACTGAAAATGTAACGAAAGTGTCCTGGACTCACAATATAAAAGTACGTTGTATTTGCAACTAAATGTAAATATAGACGTGAGTGATGTAGGTTAAACTATTTTTGATTAGGTATAATCTTATTAATTTCATGGCGTTAACGTTCGATGTTTGACGGCGATCATTTCATTATTAGATATTTCTAATAATCTTTTAATTAAAAATTGATTGAGCTAATTCTTATGTTGTGAGGTGTGGTGAAAAATAGCACGGGATGCTAATAAAGGCAGCGCTTAGCGTTTGTTTATATCCCCTGAACTGATTTTTTAAACGAGTGAAAAAATTTTTTCTCCGTGCTTTAAGTTTTCCGAACGGGTGGTCGTTTTTACAGGTTATCGAAACGAAAACGATTATTCCCAAGGAGCAGTACCATGTTATCGATTAATACTAATACCGCCTCAATGGCAGCTGTAAACGCTATCAACAAAAGCAGCGCATCCCTGTCTACTTCGATGGAACGTCTGGCGACAGGTAACCGCATTAACTCTTCTGCTGACGATGCTGCAGGCAAACAGATTGCCAGCCGCCTGAGCGCACAATCCGACGGTATGGGCGTTGCACTGAGCAACATTCAGGACGCAACCGCAATGCTGCAGACCGCAGATAGCATGTTTGACGAAATGACCGACGTGCTGGGTCGCATGAAAGACCTGTCCACGCAGGCAGCGAACGGAACCTACAACAGCGACGACCTGCAGGCGATGCAGGATGAATACGACGAACTGGGCCAGCAGATGTCTGACATGCTGCAGAACACCACCTACGGTGGTACTAACCTGTTCGGTACGGCATCTGGCAGTAATACCGGTGTTTCTGGTCTGTTCCAGAGCGCAGTCACCTTCCAGGTGGGTGCTGAGTCTTCTGACACCATGACCGTGGACATCTCCAGCCAACTGGGTGATCTGGTGACAGATCTGACAGCTGTCAGTGATGCTTTCTCTTCTGATCAGGCTGGTACTGGTGTTTCTGGTGGTACTGAGCTGACCGCTTCTGGTTCTGCTAACGGTATGATCAGCACTATCCAGACCGCAATGGACGATGTGTCCAAGATCCAGTCCAAACTGGGCGCGTCTATCAACCGTCTGAACGACACCGCAAACAACCTGACCAGCATGCAGGACAACACTAACGTAGCGATCGGTAACATTATGGATACCGACTACGCGACGGAAGCCTCCAACATGACGCAACAGCAGGTGCTGATGCAAACCGGCATCACCATGCTGAAACAGTCCAACAGCATGTCCAGCATGGTGTCCAGCCTGCTGCAGTAATTCTGTTCAGTGGTGAAATTGCGCCATTCACAACACCGCCGACTGGCGGTGTTGTGCTTTCAGCGGTCGAGACTATTTCAGGAAACCTTCCTGAATAAGGGAAAATTCATTTCCTCTCATAATTTAACTTGCTGAATTTAAAATATAAAAATATTGGCATGTATTTTGCTATCACATCGATAACGTCGCACGGAGTTATTCATGATCAACCCAAGAACTATGGCGAAAGCCGCAGCTTATGCCGATATCGCCACGCAGAGCGCCAACCTGCAACAACAGCAGGCAGAGTTAGATGCTGAGAGTAGCGGGCTGGATTCGCTGAGCACGGCATTAACCGATTTCCAGTCGGCTATTGATGCCTTGAACAGTGATACAGACGGTCCACTGACCTTTTCGGCGACATCGAATAACGACTCTACGACGGTTTCTGCCAACTCGGAAGCGCAGGCGGGAACGTACTCGTTTTATGTCAGCTCGCTGGCACAGGGACAGCAGTCTACGTTCCAGATGACAGACAATACTTACTATGCAACCGGTACGCTTGATCTGACCATGGCAGATGGCAGCAACATGGAGATCGAGCTTTCTACGGCCGATAGCGATGGTGATGGCTATATCGATGCCACCGGGCTGGTAGATGCTATCAATAGTAGTGACGACAACCCGGGCGTTTCGGCTGCGCTGGTGAAAACAGATGGTCAGACAACCATTATGCTGACGTCAGATACTACCGGCGCGCAAAGTGGTTTTACGGTGACCGTGAATAACACTGGCACTAGCACAGTCATAACCACTCCGGATACCGCGGAGACTAGACCAACAGATGCTGTAATTAATCTGGGAGGTAAGGATGGGCCGGCCATCACCAGCAGCAGTAATACCTTCGATGATGTGATTCCCGGTGTGACCATGACTTTTACGGAGGTCAGCGATCCAGACGATGCCAGCGATGTCACGACGATTACCGTGGCAGAAGATTCCAGCGCCTCACAGGCAAAAGTACAGACCTTTGTTGATGCCTATAACACCCTTGTCGACACCGTAGATTCATTAACCAGTAATGGCGGTGATGGTTCTAATCCTGGTGTTTTTGCGGGTGACGCCGGGCTCAATTCATTAACCAACCAACTTGACGATATCGCCCACTCTTACTACGACGGCGTATCGATTGTTGATTATGGCATCTCGCTCGATTCCGACGGTCATTTAGAAATTGACTCCGATAAGTTTAACGAAGCGATGGAAGCGAACCCGGATGGCCTGACGTCTATCTTTGTCGGTGATGACAGCATGGTCGCGCAGATGGATGACCTGATGGACAGCTATCTGGACTCCAGTACCGGCATCATCACTATGCGTGAAGACAACATTGAGGATCAGCAGAGCAAAATCCAGGACGAAAGCGATCAGCTTACTGAAACCTATAACACCAACTACGAACGCTACCTGGAAGAGTACACCAATACGCTGATTGAAACGTACACCATGAAAGTGAGTATGGCCGCGTTTATGTAAGCGCCCGGTTGAGTAAAAGAATAGAGAGTCAATATGTACGACACGCAGGATGGTTATTCGCAATACAAAGAGATGGATCTTGCTGCCCGTACGGCAGCTGCATCGCCTTTAGAGCTGGTGCTGGTGCTGTTTTCCGGTTTGATGGATGAACTGGAACGAGCCAAAAGCCACATTGAGAACAAACGCTATGAGCGTAAAGCGCAGAGCATTAATAAATGCATCGATATTCTCAACGCCTTAACCAGCTCGCTGGAGTTTGAAACCGGCGGTGAGCTGGTGGTGAATCTCTCCCGACTTTATGACCACTGCGTTTATCGCCTGTATGAGGCCAGCAGTGAAATGTCATTAGAAAAGATCGATGAAGTGATCCTGATCCTGACGAATCTGCGCACAGGTTGGGAAGGTCTGTCGGCAAAACTGGGGTAAGGCGATGGAAAGAGAGCGCCAGCAACAACAGCTTTATGCCCTGGTAAAAGAGATGAATGACGCCCTCGATCAAAAGCGTTGGCGGCGGCTACCCAGCCTGCATCAGCAGGTAATGCGTGTTTTTCATGAATATGAAGCCTGGGAAACGGATGTCAGCGCGTTGCGCAAGGTTAAAGACAACATGCTTTCGGCATTTGAAGCGCTGATTGCGCGACGAACTCAGCGTGCGGAAGAACTTAAAGCGCGAATGGATAAACATCAGCAAAACCAGGAAGGAATGTTGGCGTATTCAATGATTAATTTAATGTAGGAGAAGGCATGAATCCTGTATTACTGGCCTCGGTCAGTGTGTCGGCAGAGGCCACACCGGAAAAGGCGACTGTTTCGGCGTCGGCGGCTCCTGCAAGCAGCGGCACATTTTCTCTACCCCAGTCGGGGCTTAACGCCGCGGCTGAGCGGCTGATTGGAGCAAAACTGAGCCATCAGCAGACATCGGCGGCTGCACATAAACCAGACGACGCGAATCCGGCAGCCATGCAGGCATTGCTGGCGATGCTATTGGCGCAACCGACTCAGGCAGCCCCAGCCGATTTACAAAAGCAGCCTGATGGCGACATGTTGAGAATGCTGGCGCAGGTGCAAACCACCCATTCTGGGTCATCACTGTTGCGCCAACTGGCGAGCGCCATGGCCCAGCCGGAAAAAACGTCCACGCCATCTGCTGAGCAGCATACAACTGACTTATCGTCACTGCCGCCTAAGCTGCAAACGTTATTGGCGTCACTCAGCGAGGATTTGCCGCCAGCAACTCCGGATCAACAGGCTAAGCTGGCGACGTTTTCCGCCCAGGATCTGCGTGCGATTGCGCCGGAGCCTGCGTCACTCTCGACCACCCAACAAATTTCTGCTCGGGTGAAAGCAACCCAGAACGCCAGTCCTCGCCCGGTGGTGGAGAGAAAAAACGCTGGAGTGACGGTTAACCCGGCGCTCTCTACGCAAAGTTTGCTCAATACCGCAGCGCAGGGAAATCAGCCGGTGAATCCGCTGATTGACCATAACATCGTGTCGACGCAAGCGTCCTCGCCAGTGACGATGTCAACGGAGGAGCTCGGGGAGAAACTCACCGCGCTGCTTAAAGACAGAATTCAGTTCCAGATTGGTCAGCAACAGCAGGTGTCGACCATTCGTCTTGATCCCCCTTCGCTGGGCAAACTTGAAATTGCCGTGCAACTGGATGCAGGCAAGCTGATGGTTCACATCGGCGCAAATCAGAGCGATGTCTGCCGCTCATTGCAACAATTTAGCGAGAACCTACGCCAGCACCTGACGGCGCAGAACTTCATGGAAGTCAATGTTCAGGTCTCTTCCGAGGGGCAATCGCAGCAGCAAAAACAGCAGTCAGGCCATCAACAGGATGAAGTTACATCGGCATTAGTGCTCAATGATGAACCTCAATTTCAACGGAATGAATCCGTTCTGATCAAAGTGTAAAAGTAAAATGAAGAAAATTGTTATCGCGTGTGTGATCAGCTCCGTTGTGGCTCTGGGTATTGCGGGGGGCGCAGGATGGGGCATTTATCATTCTATGAATAAGCGAACTACGGCTGCAGCAGAGGTTCCTGCCCATGAAGCGGAAGACAGCCAGGATGAATCCAGCAGTATTTTTGTCTCCCTGCCGGAAACGGTGGTTACGCTGCATGATGATGAAGGGAGCGATCGCTATATGGTCGCTGAGCTGGTAATGGTCGTTGATTCAGAGAAAGATGCTGAAAAAATTAAGAAGGACGAACCGCTCTATCAAAGTATTACCGTAGATGAGCTTTCGAATATGAAATATGAAGATATTCGGGCGCTGAAGATCTCCGATATCAGAAAGAAAGTATTTGAGAATCTGAAAGTCGAATTAGCGAAACGCAAAATGGCGACACCTTATAAGGACATATTGGTGAAAAAAGTCGTGTTCCAATAAGCGACAAGCCAGGAAATAACATGATACAGGATGCTTACGAGTCAGAAGACTTTAATGCGACGCCCGTGCTCACGCCAAAGCAAGAGAGCCATTATTTACAGGCTTATCTACCTTTGGTGCGCAAAGTGGTGCGTCAACTTGCGCCGCAATGTACCTGCGTTATGGACAGGCAGGATATGGAACAAACGGCGCTGATGGGATTGCTGAACGCGATTCGCCGCTACGGTCAGCCAGACGAAGGTTTTGCTGGTTATGCTGTTCACCGCATACGTGGCGCAATTCTGGATGAGCTGCGCAGTCTCGACTGGCGGCCTCGCCAGTTACGGCAAAAATACCATCAGATTAAAGATTTGATTCGTGATGCGCGAACACAGCTTGGGCATGAACCCTCATGGGAGGAGTTGTCCCGGCTGGGATTATCGTCTGAGGATTATCAGGAATATCAACAGTTGGAAGGCGCCGAAACGCTGGCCAGTCTGGATGAATTGCTGAATGGCGATATGCCGATTGCACCGCTCGAAGGGCGGGGGCTTGAGGAGCAATTCGTCACCCAGGAAATGTTGAGTTACGCCCTGAGCCAACTCAGCGAAAAAGAGAGCCTCGTGCTCTCAATGTATTACCAACACGATATGAATTTAAAAGAGATCGCGCTGGTATTAGGGCTGACCGAAGCCCGAATTTGTCAAATGAATAAAAAAATCACGCACAAGATTCGTGATTGTTTATATCCAGATTAACAATTCCGAATCAACATGCGGAGGACGTAATGCAAAAGATTTTTGGTTTATTAGTGGTTTTGGGCTGCGTATTTGGCGGCTACTTTGAGGCTGGTGGGCAGTTAATTGCTATTTGGCAGCCAGCAGAAATTATTATTATCGTCGGTGCTGGTCTGGGGGCGATGATTATTGGTAACCCGGTACATGTACTGAAAGAGATCGTCCACCAGATCAAAGGGGTAATCAGTAAAAAGAAAATGGGGCCTGAGTTTCAGCGTCAGCTACTGATGTGCCTGTATGAACTGCTGGAAATGGTGCAAAACGGCGGTCTGCGTATGCTGGATCAGCATATCGAGCAGCCGGAAGAAAGCACCATTTTCCAGAAATACCCGCTGGTGCTGACTCAGAAGCGACTGGTGACATTTATCGCCGATAACTTCCGTCTAATGGCGATGGGTAAAATCGATGCTCATGAACTGGAAGGGATCCTCGATCAGGAACTGGATACCGCGGAAGAATCTTTGTTAACCCCTTCGCGCTCCTTGCAGCGTACCGCAGAGGCGATGCCTGGATTTGGCATTTGTGCTGCGGTATTGGGCATTATCATCACCATGCAGTCCATCGATGGCTCCATTGCGCTTATCGGTTTGAAAGTGGCGGCGGCGTTGGTGGGGACATTTTTAGGGGTATTCATCTGTTATTGTCTGATGGACCCGCTGGCAAACGCTATGGAACAGCAGGCGCGGGCAGAGCATTCGCTGCTCGAATGCGTACGTACCGTGCTGGTGGCGCAAGCGGGCGGTAAACCGACGTTACTGGCGGTCGATGCTGGCCGTAAGCTTCTCCATCTGGCCTCTAAACCCACTTTCGCCAATCTGGATGCATGGGTTAATGCGATGCTGGAGCAGGAATAAGCATGAGGAAGGGGCCAAATCGTCGCGATCGCGGCGCGAAAACCACCATTATCCGCCGACAAATTAAAAAGCATCATGCAGGTCATCATGGCGGGGCGTGGAAGGTCGCCTTTGCTGACTTTACGCTGGCGATGATGGCGCTGTTTATGACGCTGTGGATTGTGAACAGCGTCAGCAAGGCTGACCGAGAAAATATTGTGGCGGCGCTGCACGGCCAGTCAATCTTTAACGGTGGCGGTATGGCACCTTTAAACAAGCTGGGCAAGCAGCCGATAGCGCCGGGTGCGCAGAAGAAAAACGTCACGCGCAACAAGCTGGATAAAACGGTTACCCCGCAAGAGACGGCGAAGATCACAGAAGATAACGCCAAAAAAGCGCTGGATGTAAATGAAAAAGCGGTGTTGCTGAAGCAAAAATCAGCGCGTGAATTGGGCGAGCTGGCGACCGATATTAACGTCATTGCCCGCAACGCACATATGGAAACCAACCTCGAGATGGAGATTGTTCCTCAGGGGTTGCGCGTACTGATTAAAGATGACCAGAACCGGAATATGTTTGAACGCGGCAGCGCCAAAATTATGCCGTTCTTTAAATCGCTGCTGGTTGAGCTGACCCCCGTGTTTGACTCGCTGGACAACAAGCTCATCATTACCGGACATACGGATGCGATGAGCTATAAGAGCAACATTTACAACAACTGGAATCTCTCCGGCGACCGTGCTTTGTCAGCACGACGCGTGCTGGAAGATGCCGGCATGCCGCAGGATAAAGTCATGCAGGTTAGCGCCATGGCGGACCAAATGCTGCTGGATGCGAAAAACCCGGAAAGCGCAGGCAACCGCCGTATTGAGATCATGGTGTTAACGCAAAGTGCTTCCGATACGCTGTATCAATATTTTGGTCAGCACGGCGAGAAAGTGGTTCAGCCACTGGTTGATAAGCTGGACAAACAAAAGCAGGTGACTTCTTTACGTCAGCCCTCTGCTCCCGTCACTCATTAATTCTGTTTTCCGCCCCCCACGCAACGTGGGGGCAAATTATCCCTCAGGAAGGTAATGTGATAGATGTAACCCATATTATTCCATTGGATATTCATACTGATAACGTCGCTGATGTGGCTTGTCAGGGAGCGCATTTCGACCCGGTTTCAGGTATCTGGTACACCGAACCTCATGAGTTAAATGAGACGCTGCGCGAGCATGTTTACGCGACGGACAATTTTAATATTGTGGCTCCTTATTACCTGGTTATTACGTCGAAAATGCAATGCTGGAATTGCCATCAGCCCACGCATATTCATGGTGTGATGTTTACCCGGTTTATCAAACAAAATCAGGATGATAAAAGATGGATGTCCGTGCGGCGAAATACATTTTTGTTCCATATCAATACGTTGCCGGAAGAGATAAAAAAGAACATCAAAGCTAGCAATTACTACCTGGATAAAAGCAAAACGACCGGGCTACGTTACTGGATGAACCACTGTGAAATCTGTGGAGAACGTCTGGGCGACTATGAGCTTTTCTGCGTGGAAAATGATGCATTTCGCCTGATGACGATCGAAAAATTGCTGCGGGCAAAGATTCGCAAAGTGAATAAACTTTTTGTCAGTACGGCGGGTAATCCCGCAGAACATAAGATCACGGATATCGTGCGTTACCTGTGCGATGCACGCTTCGTCATGAATGGTCCGGCGTAAGGCATAAACAGACTTCTCACAACATAAAAATACTGTATACTTAAACAGTGTTGTGAGAGGTGAGTCATGCGCAAAATCATACATGTCGATATGGACTGCTTTTTCGCGGCGGTGGAAATGCGCGACAACCCCGCCTTGCGTGATATTCCCATTGCTATTGGCGGCAGTCGTGAACGTCGGGGAGTCATCAGCACGGCCAATTACCCGGCGCGCAAATTTGGTGTGCGTAGCGCAATGCCGACCGGAATGGCGTTAAAACTGTGCCCCCATCTAACGTTATTACCTGGTCGTTACGAGGCCTATAAAGAAGCCTCCCGCCAGATTCAGGCTATATTCTCCCGTTATACCTCGCTGATAGAACCGCTTTCGCTGGATGAAGCCTATCTGGATGTGACTGACAGCACTCACTGCCATGGCTCAGCTACGCTGATCGCTCAGGAGATCCGCCAGACAATTTTTACCGAGCTACAGTTAACCGCCTCTGCCGGAATTGCGCCGGTCAAATTTCTGGCAAAAATAGCTTCCGATCTCAACAAACCCAATGGGCAATATGTGATTACCCCTGCCGATGTTCCTGAATTTCTCAGAACATTACCGTTAGGCAAAATTCCCGGCGTTGGCAAAGTCTCTGCCGCTAAGCTGGAAGCGATGGGGTTGCGAACCTGCGAGGATGTTCAGAAATACGACCTGGCCATGTTGCTCAAACGTTTTGGTAAGTTTGGTCGCGTGTTGTGGGAACGCAGCCAGGGCATTGATGAACGCGACGTCAACAATGACAGACTGCGCAAATCAGTCGGCGTCGAGCGTACTTTGGCAGAAGATATTCATGAGTGGGCTGAATGTGAGGAGATTATTGAGCGGCTATATCCCGAACTGGAACGACGTCTGGCCAAGGTAAAACCGGATCTGTTGATCGCCCGGCAGGGAGTAAAACTCAAGTTTAATGATTTTCAGCAAACCACGCAGGAGCACGTCTGGCCGCGCTTAAGTAAAGATGACTTAATTGCGACGGCGCGCAAAACCTGGAATGAACGTCGGGGAGGGCGGGGCGTAAGGCTGGTGGGATTACACGTCACGCTGTTGGATCCACAGCTGGAAAGGCAACTACTGTTGGGGCTGTGATGTTGATGTATTGCCGGATGGCTGCGTAAAAACTATATCCGGCCTACAAATCAGCATGTAGGCCGGATAAGCACAGCGCCATCCGGCGTTTAGCGCAGACTTACTTCGCCGGAATAGACTTCAGCAGTTCAGTCAGCAGCGTCCAGTAATGGCCGACGCTTTCGATATGAACCTGTTCATCCGGGGAGTGTGGACCGGTGATGGTTGGCCCGATGGAAACCATGTCCATATCTGGATACGGTTTCTTGAACAGACCACATTCCAGACCGGCATGGATGATTTGGATGTTAGGCGTTTTGTTGAACAGACGCTGATAGGTTTCACGAACCAGGTGCATAACCGGAGAGTTGGCATCTGGCTGCCAGCCTGGATATCCGCCTTTTGCCTGGGTTTTCGCGCCAGCCAGTTTACCCAGTGAATCCAGCATGCTCACCACGTAGTCTTTACCGCTGTCGATCAGAGAACGGATGAGGCAGTGAATTTCAACGTTGTCGTCAGTCATGGTTACAACGCCGACGTTCAGGGAAGTTTCTACCACGCCTTTGGCGACGTCGGAGTTGCGGATAACACCGTTCGGGGTGGCGTTCAGCAGACGCACAAAGCTGTCGCGAGACTCAGCGGTCAGCGCGGCTTTGTCTTGAGTAACGGCATCCAGCAGCAGAGCCAGGTTCTTCTCTTTGGCTTCCAGTTCGTTTTTCAGGATTTCCTGATAGGTGTTGACCAGCGCTTTTAACGCATCAACTTTATCTGCAGCCACGGCCAGGGTGGCAAAGGCTTCACGCGGAATTGCGTTACGCAGCGTACCGCCGTTGAAATCAACCAGACGCAGATCCAGCTCTTCAGCGTGGCCCGCCAGGAAGCGTACCAGCAGCTTGTTCGCGTTACCGAGACCCACGTGGATTTCGCCGCCGGAGTGGCCGCCTTTCAGGCCTTTTAACGTCAGCTTAAAGCTCTGGAAGCCAGCAGGGATTGCTTCACGGGACAGCGGCAGGTTAGAGGTAAAGTCGATACCGCCTGCGCAACCCATATAGATCTCACCTTCTTCTTCTGAGTCGGTGTTGATCAGGATATCTGCCTGCAGCCAGTTAGCCTGCAGACCAAACGCGCCATCCATACCTGCTTCTTCGGTCATGGTCAGCAGCACTTCCAGAGGACCATGTACCACGCTGTCATCAGCCAGAACGGCCAGCGCGGACGCCATACCGATACCGTTATCCGCACCCAGCGTGGTGCCACGGGCTTTTACCCATTCGCCATCAATATAAGGTTGGATAGGATCTTTGGTGAAGTCGTGCACGGTGTCGTTGTTTTTCTGCGGGACCATATCCAGGTGCGCCTGCAGAACGACCGGTTTGCGGTTTTCCATACCTGCGGTAGCGGGTTTGCGAATCAGGATATTACCGACTTGATCGCGCTCGACGTGGAAACCTTTTTCCTGGGCCCAGCTCAGAATGTGTTCAGCGAGCTGCTCTTCATGATAGGACGGATGAGGAATAGAACAGATTTTGGCAAAAATATCCCATAGCGGTTGCGGGGATAATTGAGACAGTTCAGACACGTTGAGTCTCCTTGGCGATGTCCTACAAAACTTGCTTGCAGGCCACGGGGTTAGCAGAATTAAAAACACCACAAGTCAGGCTTGCGCGATGCGATTGAGAATACCACTTTCTCCGCTGACGGCTAGCATAAAGCATGCAAAAAGAGGCGCGGATTCCGCGAAACACTGGTTTTTAGTGCGTCAGATCTCTATAATCTCGCGCAACCTATTTCCCCCTCGAACACTTTTTAAGCCGTAGATAAACAGGCTGGGACACTTCACATGAGCGAAAAATACGTCGTCACCTGGGACATGTTGCAGATCCATGCACGTAAACTGGCAAGCCGCCTGATGCCTTCTGAACAATGGAAAGGCATTATTGCCGTTAGCCGTGGTGGTCTGGTACCGGGCGCATTGCTGGCGCGTGAATTGGGTATTCGTCATGTCGATACCGTATGCATCTCCAGCTACGATCACGACAACCAGCGCGAACTGAAAGTGCTGAAACGTGCCGAAGGCGACGGTGAAGGTTTCATCGTAATCGATGACCTGGTTGACACCGGTGGTACCGCCGTTGCGATCCGCGAAATGTATCCTAAAGCGCATTTCGTTACTATCTTCGCTAAGCCGGCAGGTCGCCCGCTGGTGAATGATTATGTTGTTGATATCCCTCAGGATACCTGGATTGAACAGCCGTGGGATATGGGCGTGGTGTTCGTCCCGCCGATCTCTGGTCGCTAATCTAAAAAGTTTTCAACGCCTGGCAACTGCCGGGCGTTGTTCTTTTTGTGCAGTGTCAGGTTACACTATGCCTTAGTGAGTACTCATGGAGGCTGCAATCATGTCACAGGCTAACCTCAGCGAAGTCCTGTTTAAACCCCGCTTCAAACACCCTGAAACGTCAACGCTGGTTCGTCGTTTTAATCACGGCGCGCAGCCGTCCGTACAATCTGCCCTGGATGGTAAAACCATTCCCCACTGGTATCGCATGGTGAATCGTCTGATGTGGATCTGGCGTGGCGTCGACCCGCGTGAAATCCTTGAGGTGCAGGCACGTATCGTGATGAGCGAAGCCGAACGTACGGATAAAGAACTCTACGATACGGTTATCGGCTATCGCGGCGGGAACTGGATCTATGAGTGGGCGAAGCAGGCGATGGACTGGCAACAGAAAGCGTCTATGGAAGAGGATCCGCAGGTGAGCGGACGCCACTGGCTACATGCGTCTACGTTGTACAACATTGCCGCTTACCCACACCTGAAAGGCGATGAGCTGGCAGAACAGGCACAGGCTTTGGCCAATCGCGCCTATGAAGAGGCCGCGCAGCGACTGCCGGGGACATTGCGCGAGATGGAATTTGCCGTTACCGGCGGCGCGCCAATCACTGGATTCCTGCATATGCCAAAAGGCGACGGTCCGTTCCCGACGGTGCTGATGTGCGGTGGCCTCGATTCCATGCAAACGGATTATTACAGTCTGTATGAGCGCTACTTTGCTCCACGTGGCATTGCTATGCTGACGCTGGATATGCCGTCGGTTGGGTTCTCATCAAAATGGAAACTGACTCAGGATTCCAGCCTGCTGCATCAGCACGTATTAAAAGCGCTGCCTAATGTTCCCTGGGTGGATCACACTCGCGTGGCGGCCTTCGGTTTCCGCTTTGGCGCTAACGTAGCGGTACGTCTGGCATATCTGGAATCATCACGTCTGAAGGCGGTGGCCTGTCTGGGACCAGTGGTTCATGCGCTGCTTAGTGACCCGCAGCGTCAGGCGAGCGTCCCGGAAATGTATCTTGATGTACTGGCTAGCCGCCTGGGGATGCATGACGCCTCCGATGAAGCGCTGCGCGTTGAGCTTAATCGCTATTCATTAAAAGTGCAGGGCCTGCTGGGGCGACGCTGCCCGACGCCAATGCTTTCGGGGTTCTGGAAGAACGACCCGTTTAGCCCGGAAGAAGAGTCACGTTTAATCACATCTTCATCTTCAGACGGTAAGCTACTGGAGATCCCCTTCAATCCGGTGTATCGCAATTTTGACAAAGGGTTGCAGGAAATAACCAGTTGGATCAATCAGAGATTGTGTTAAAAGTTTGCTAAATTTTATCGATTTGGTAAAACAGGTGCTTCACCTAAGGAGATCGTAATGACGTTACCGAGTGGGCATCCGAAAAGTAGATTGATCAAGAAATTCACCGCGCTTGGCCCGTACATCCGGGAAGGGCAGTGCGAAGATAATCGATTTTTTTTCGATTGTCTGGCTGTTTGCGTCAACGTGAAACCGGCCCCTGAGAAACGCGAGTTCTGGGGCTGGTGGATGGAACTGGAGGCGCAGGAAAAACGCTTCACGTATAGTTATCAGTTTGGTTTGTTTGATAAAGACGGTAACTGGACTGCGGTGCCTGTGAAAGAGACTGAAGTGGTAGAGCGACTGGAATACACCTTACGTGAATTCCATGAAAAATTACTTGGCTTGTTAACGACGCTGAATCTGGCGCTGGAACCTGCTGACGACTTTAAGGATGAACCGGTTAAGTTAACGGCATAATGAACAGTGAAAAGCCGGATGGCGGCGCAACCCCATCCGGCTTTTTTTATGCTATATCAAAACTGGTAGACCATACCGACGGCAACGATATTATCATCGTTGATGCCCAGCTTATTATCGCTATCGAGCTGGTTGATTTTATAATCGACAAACGCGGACATATTTTTGTTGAAATAGTACGTTGCGCCGAGATCAATATAATTCACCAGATCTTCATTGCCGACGCCTTCAATATCTTTCCCTTTAGACAGCACATAACCCAGTGACGGACGCAGACCAAAGTCAAACTGGTACTGAACTACCGCTTCGAAGTTCTGTGTTTTATTAGCAAAGCCACCGGAAATTGGCGTCATATTGCGCGTTTCAGAATAGAACGTTGCAATATAAATATCGTTAGCATCATATTTTAAGCCAGTTGCCCAGGCTTCTGCTTTATCGCCTGTACCGCGAGTTTGCAGATTCTGCTGGTTAGTACGATCGGAGTTGGTATAAGCGCCGCTCACCGCAAAATCGCTGCCGCCAAAGTCATAGGTAACGGAAGTACCAAAACCGTCGCCGTTCTGTTTTTTCACATCGCGGTCCTGGTTTTTACCCTGATATTGCAGGGTCAGATCCAGGCCATCCACGACGCCGAAGAAGTCGGTGTTACGGTAAGTTGCCAGGCCGCTGGCACGTTTGGTCATAAAGTTATCGGTTTGTGCGGAGGAGTCGCCGCCGAATTCCGGGAACATATCGGTCCATGCTTCCACGTCATACAGCGCACCCAGGTTACGGCCATAATCAAACGAGCCAAAATCTTTTAATTTCACACCGGCGAAGGCCAGACGTGTTTTTTGTTGGTTAGAATCGCTTTCAGCTTTATTGCCGGCGAATTCAGCCTCCCAACGACCATAACCGGTCAGTTGATCGTTAATTTGCGTTTCGCCTTTAAAACCTAAACGGATATAGCTTTGGTCACCATCTTTGCTGTCATAATCCGTCATGTAATGCATGGCTTTTACTTTGCCGTATAAGTCCAGTTTATTACCGTTCTTGTTATACACTTCCGCAGCCTGTACGGATGCCGACGCAACAATTCCCATCACCACTAATGCCAGAGTGCTCTTTTTCATTTTCATTCCTGATTAAAAGTACGCGCTAATATTCACTGGGTGTGATCCCCGTTAAAAGACAGGAGGGTTTTTAACGTCTGGCAATGAACGTTTTATGACAAAGTAAGAATATTTTTAAAAAAGGATGTTTTTTTGTTTCTGTAATAAATGCGTCAAAATCTGCCGCTACGCTTGCTGATCCTGCGCAATAAAATTTCATGCTTTGTGCGCTGGTTGTTGGCAACCGGGGCCAGTCCTGCTAAAACGTTCGTTTGATATCATTTTCCCCAATTTTGAATGGCAGAGAATCATGAGTGACAGCCAGACGCTGGTGGTAAAACTTGGCACCAGTGTGTTAACGGGCGGATCCCGCCGCCTGAACCGCGCCCACATCGTAGAACTGGTTCGCCAGTGCGCGCAGCTCCATGCCGCAGGGCATCGTATTGTTATTGTTACCTCAGGCGCGATTGCCGCCGGACGTGAGCATCTTGGTTACCCTGAACTCCCGGCAACGATAGCCTCGAAACAGCTGTTGGCAGCGGTAGGGCAGAGCCGACTGATTCAACTATGGGAACAGCTTTTCTCGATTTACGGTATTCATATCGGGCAGATGCTGCTGACGCGTGCGGATATGGAAGACAGAGAGCGCTTCCTCAATGCCCGTGATACCCTGCGCGCGCTGCTGGATAACAACATCGTTCCTGTCATTAATGAGAATGACGCCGTAGCGACCGCCGAGATTAAAGTGGGTGATAACGACAACCTCTCAGCGCTGGCGGCAATTCTGGCTGGAGCCGATAAGCTGTTGCTGTTGACCGATCAGCAGGGGCTGTTCACCGCCGATCCGCGCACCAATCCGCAGGCGGAGCTGATCAAAGACGTGCACGGTATTGATGATGCGCTGCGCGCCATTGCCGGAGACAGCGTCTCGGGTCTGGGAACCGGCGGGATGGGAACAAAACTGCAGGCCGCCGATGTCGCGTGCCGCGCCGGGATCGACACCATAATTGCCGCAGGCAGCAAACCGGGCGTGATTGGCGACGTGATGGAAGGCGTTTCCGTTGGGACGCGTTTTCATGCTCAGGCATCTCCACTGGAGAACCGTAAACGCTGGATCTTCGGCGCGCCGCCTGCCGGAGAAATTACTGTTGATGAGGGCGCTACCGCAGCGATTCTGGAACGCGGCAGCTCATTATTGCCAAAAGGCATTAAAAGCGTGACAGGCAACTTCTCTCGTGGTGAAGTGATCCGCATCTGCAATCTCGAAGGGCGTGATATTGCCCACGGCGTCACCCGCTATAACAGCGATGCGCTGCGCCGTATTGCCGGACATCACTCACAACAGATCGACACCATCCTGGGCTACGAATACGGCCCGGTCGCTGTCCATCGTGACGACATGATCACCCGTTAAGGAACAGGCATATGCTGGAAAAAATGGGCATTGCTGCCAAAGCCGCGTCATATAAGCTGGCGCTGCTCTCCAGTCGCGAAAAAAATCGCGTACTGGAAACCATTGCTGATGAGCTGGAAGCGCAAACCGAAAGCATCCTCAGCGCAAACGTACAAGATGTTGAGCAGGCGCGAGCCAACGGCCTGAGCGATGCGATGCTCGACCGCCTGGCCCTGACGCCAGCGCGTCTGAAAGCGATTGCTGACGATGTACGCCAGGTGTGTAATCTCGCCGACCCGGTCGGGCAGGTGATTGACGGTGGGCTGCTGGACAGCGGTCTGCGTCTGGAGCGTCGTCGCGTCCCGCTGGGCGTGATTGGCGTAATTTATGAAGCGCGCCCAAACGTCACCGTTGACGTTGCCTCCCTGTGCCTGAAAACCGGCAATGCCGCGATCCTGCGCGGTGGGAAAGAGACCTACCGGACGAACGCCGCCACCGTGGCGGTTATCCAAAAAGCGCTGGAAGCCTGCGGTTTACCCGCGGCTGCCCGACACTCGCTTGATAACCCCGACCGACCAGCAGAG
>OBXW01000118.1_pt1 | contig 96061 bp, 82 predicted proteins | sample 1495431 | NCBI WGS metagenome assembly OBXW01 (sample SAMEA2580166, study PRJEB22360) | human gut metagenome | biome: human gut; feature: human-associated habitat; material: faeces | place: Denmark | collected 2008/2010 | reverse complement strand
CGCCAGTGTGAGCATGCCGTCCGCCGCGAGCGCCCCGCCGAGCGCCATGTCCGCAGCGAGTGGCTCGCCGCTCGGCAGCACGGGGATGAAGCTCGTGGGGATGACCATGTTCGCCGACGGCGGAAAGAGCTGCGGCAGCGGCACCAGCGACCAGGCGAACCCACCCACGAGCTGTGTGGCGAGCGGGCAGAAGATGCCCGCGAGCATGCCGAGCCGCGCCGTGAGGAAGAGCCCTGCGGGGATCATCCACGCCGCGGTCACCGTGTTGACGAGCGCGCAGAGGAGCATCGTGAGCGTGCCCGCGACCGTGAGGCCCTGCGAGGAGAACGCCGATCCCGCGAGGTAGATGCCGAAGACCACGAGGTTCGAGAGCGTGCAGAGCGCGAGGCACCAGAGCGCCTTGGCCCACCAGGCGCGCCTGAGCGGGAAGCCCAGGCCCAGAAGCCCCCGCATCCGCGTGCGCGCGTCCGCCCGCGCGACGCACGCCACCACGAGCGAGAGAGCCACGGGCAGGAAGAGCGCGTACCAGTAGTTCCACGCGCTGAAGATCTGCACGCCCCGGTAGGGCATCGCGCCGAGCAGCGGCAGCGGCAGTGCCATGAGCACGGCCAGGCGAACCGGTGCCGCGTGGCGCGACTTCAGGGCCTCGGCGCGCAGGCCCGCGAGCAGGCCGCCTTTCTCGCCCGTCATGCCGCTACCTCCCCACGCGCTCGACGCCCCTCCCGGCAGACGCTCATGAAGAGTTCCTCGAGGTCCTGCCCGGGCCGAAGCGCATCCTCGTAGGCGAGGCGCCCCCCGTAGATGATGCCGATGGTGTCAGCCATCTGCTGCACCTCGGAGAGAATGTGGCTCGAGACGATCACCGTCGTACCCGCCGCCGCGAAGCCGCGGATCTGGTCGCGCAGCTCCTCGATGCCGATGGGGTCGAGGCCGTTGGTGGGCTCGTCGAGCACGAGCAGGCGTGGCCGAGCGATCAGCGCCAGCGCGAGCCCCAGGCGCTGCCGCATGCCCATCGAGAAGCGCCCGGCGCGCTTCTTCCCGGTGTCCGCGAGGTCCACGGCGGCGAGCACCTCATCTACGCGGCTCTCGGGAAGACCCAGCAGCGTGGTGCGCACGCGCAGGTTCTCGCGCGCGGTGAGGTTGGGGTAGAGCGGCGCCTCCTCGATGAGGCTGCCGATTGCGTAGAGGTCCTCGCGGCGCCAGGCGTGCCCGGCAAAGAGGATCTCCCCGGCCGTCGGCCGCAGCATCCCGCAGATCATCTTGAGCGTTGTCGACTTGCCGGCGCCGTTGGGGCCGAGCAGCCCGTACACCTCGCCCTCGTGGATATGAAGACTCACGTTGGCCACGGCGTCCTGCGCCTGGTCGCCTCGGCCGAAGCGCTTGGTGAGCCCGCGCGTCTCGAGCATGTAACCCATGGGTTCGTCCTTTCTCTTCCGGGCGCGCGGGCCGAGTCGCCGTGCCCGCGCGCCTTACCTTTCGGGTTCACCATCCATGGTGGGGCGCGTTTCTAACGAAGCCGTAACGGCCGTTGGGCTCTTTTGGCGCCAGCCCTTCTCGACCCGTACGCCACTCATGGCATGTTTATCGTGATAATAAGGACGGAGGTGCCCGTGGCACGCAATAAGTACCCGGAGGAGGCGGTCGAGAAGATTCTCGACGTTGCCGAGCGGCTCTTCGTGGAGCGCGGCTACGAGCACACCACGATGATCTGAAGAGCAATACGCTAAATCGAAAAAGGCAAACGGATGTATAAGCCGCCGTGGCGGATGAATCATGCCCTCCCAAAAAAACATGCGTAAGATCGAGCGGAGGCTGAGCACGCCGAATCGGAGCAATGGCACCCGAAAAGTGCTGGAAAACTCACCGATTTCGCGGGGCGCTGATGGCGCGAAGGCGGATATTGGGAAGATGACAGGCCGGATTTGTCGCGTCGAGTTGGCCGTCTGCAATCTGAATCGTTCGGCAGTTTGCTTTGTTATGGCCAATGCCGTACGAAACGTACCGAAATGTGTGCGCATAGGTGCGGCCCGTCTCTATACCTTGGCTTTCGGTTGCCAACTGATTTGCGATTAGCCTGAAATAAGGCGACGATTGGGATCATCTAACTCGGATTTCTCGCTCGGTTCCTAAGGCGCTCAGAGCCGGCTCATAAGGGCGAAAACAAAGCCACCCGCGACGATTCTTTTAGTTATCGCTCTTGTGCATCCCATCTGACCTGCGGAAATGCTAGGCGGCAAAGCCGCTGGCTACGATTCACTTCGCTAAACAGGCGCCAAAGAGGAAAATCAGCCGTTTTATCATCCATCTCGGACGTTTCAAGGCCTCAAAACCAACCCGTTTTTGTCCCCGGGACAAAAATGAAACTGCGAGCTTGCGGTTTCGAAATAGTTTGCGAATTTGTCCCAGGGCTTGCCCCAAACGCCTACGCGAGGACACGCGGAGGGATTCGGCGGCAAGGTGGACAAACCGACAACCAAACTAGACCCAATTGGAATGGCGCCACGACAAACGAGCATGAAAGAGCGGGAGTAGCCGAAAGTTTACTCCCAATTGAAGGGGTGAAGCCGCCTGCTCGCGCTCCAGTAAAAATTAACTCCTAAAACTTAGCCTTCCAGTCTGCGTATTCCTCCGGTGTGATCCCTCCGGATTCCAGCTCGTTTCGCTTTGCGGCCCAGGCCTTGAGCATCTGTGTCGTCTTGGGCGCCTTCTCGGCAGACACATCGATTGAAAGGCCCGATCCATCCTCGGCAGGTACGATGCCGAACTCGTTCTCCAGCTGCAGAAGGAGGCCCGGGAGGTCTCGGGCGTTCTCTACCTTGAAGTCCTTCAGGGCAAGCGGAGAGATGTCGAGAGCTTCGGCGATGGCTTCCACCTGAGGCTGCTTGGGAGTCCTGAAGTCCGTCTCATAGTGACGGATCGCGCCCTCGGAGACGCCTATTTTCTCGCCCAGCTCTCCCTGATAGAGCCCGCGAAGCTTACGTTAGTACCTGATTTTCTCGCCGGTAGTAAAGTGCGCTAAAGTAAATTGGAGAGCGAGGTACTCTTTGGGCTTCTCGCCCATCCTGGGGTAGGAAGAGTGAGTCCAGGATGGGTGAGAAGCCTTTTCGGGATACTGCGTGTTTGCATATTGCCGCAGTGCCGGTAAGGGCTGCGTAGTCGCATAGATTGGCCCCCGCGGCTCTGCGGGACTAATGACCGCAGGGTCGCGGGGGCCTGTGTTCGAGGGTTTGTGAGCTGTTCTGTATAGCTGGCACCTTCTGGCGTGGTTCTATCCCTTGTAGACGATGCGGCCGTCGGAGATGGTGTAGATCACGCGCGTGTCGGAGATGGCCTTGGCATCGGTTTCGAGAATGTTGGTGTCCAGCACGACGAGATCGGCGAACTTGCCCACTTCAACGGTGCCGATAATATCGTCCATGAAGTTCTGGTAGGCGTCGTTCTTGGTGTAGGCCTCGAGCAGCTGGTAGGCTGTGAGCCCCTGTTCGGGCCAGCGGGTCATGTCGGTGTCCTCTTCCTCGGGATAGGGCGAGTTGCGGGTAACGCCGGCCTCGATCGCATCGAGCGGGGCAAATGGAATGACGGGGGCGTCTGAGGAGCCGCTGATGCAGATGCCTGCCTCGGCCATGTGCTTTGTTGGGTACATCGCCATGGCGCGCTTGTCGCCGATATAGGCGCGCTCTAGGTCCATGAGATCATCGTGGTACATCATCAGGAATTGGAGATTCGCCACTACATCCAAATCGGCCATGCGCTGGATATCCTCATCGGTAATGGCGCATACGTGGGTGATCGTGTGCCGCGCGTCGCGCTTCCCATTTGTCGCCCGAGCCTCCTCGAAGGCATCAAGGGTACCGTGAACGGCGCCGTCGCCCATGGCGTGCACGTGCACCTGAACGCCTTCTGCATCAAAGTCGTGTACAAGACGGGTAAAGTCTTCCTGAGACCAGATGGGTTCGCCGCACCAATGATCACCGAGTCCCGTTGATTCCTGGTAGGGTTCCAGGAAGACGGCAGTGCCTCTTTCGGTCACTCCGTCGTAGAAAATCTTCACGGTATTCGAAGAAATCATGTCTGTGGCGGAGTCGTTGTAGGACTTGATGGCGGAAAGCACTTCGTCATAGGTGCGGCCTTCTTTCATAGTGGGGACGACGCGCATACGCAGGGTCAAATTGCCCTCGTCCTCCACCTTGTGATACATGTCGATAATATCAAGACCGCCTTGGGTGATATTTGTAATGCCGGTTATGCCATAGGAGTTTGCTTCCTCCATGAATTTGCGCATGGCCTTTTTCAGCTTATCGTTGGTCATGGTGTTGGGCATGATGGCGAATACAATTCCCTTGGCGGCATCGGAGACGCACCCCGAAGGCTCTCCCTTCTCATTGCGATAGAACAGGCCGCCTTCTGGGTCGGGGGTGTCGGCAGTTACGCCAGCCATTTCGAGGGCCTTGGAATTGACCCAAGCGGCGTGGTAGGAGACGTCGTGGATGAGAATGGGCTTATCGGGGCAGATGGCATCCAGATCTTCTTTCAAGGGCCCGGGATTCGAGCCGTCGGGAAGCTGGTAGGCATTGAGCATGAAAGGTGATCCGATATAGCCTTCTTCGTCGGGATGGGCTTCCACGAAGGAGCGGATTGCCTCGAGGTATTCCTCATTGGTGCTAAGTCCCGTTAGATCGATTTGATAGAGTTTGGTGAACCAGTTGCCAGGGGCGTGGATGTGGCCGTCAATGAAGCCGGGGGAGACGAACTTGCCATCGAGGTCGATGACTTGAGTATTGTCTCCTACGAAAGCGTCGATGCCTGAATCATCGCCCACGTACACAATCTTGTTGCCCGCGATAGCGACGGCTGATGCAACATCGCCTTCTGACACCATGGTCTGCACATGGCCGTTGTGGAGCACGATATCGGCAATGTTTTGATCGGGCGTGGCATTTGATCCAGGCTGCTCCCCGGATGCGCATCCCCAGAGTCCGCCCGAGAACGCGGCAGCCGCTAGGGCGCTTGATCCAATGACGAAACGACGGCGGCTGAGAAGTTGCTTCTGATGGGATGTGCTCATAAAGCTCTCCTTAATTCGGCTGCAGCGTTGTCTCTTTTTGCGCTGCAGTAGTTCAACCTTAAGAGTCAGGGGATTCTTTGTTGAGAAAAACAGAGAGGGATTTGAGATTAATCGGAGGATGATTTTTTTATCCCCCTGTCTCTGAACAGCGAAAATGCAGGGAGACAAATCGGACGTTGGGGTAGTTTTAGCTTTGGGTGCTAAATTGTCTATAATGTTGCCGCTTGATGAAGGAGGAGTCGTGTCCCTCGCCTTTCTCTACAATGTGGCAAGTTGCATCGCCTATGCGTTGGTCAGTGCTGCCTATGGGAGTCTGTACTATGTCGAGCGCAGGCGGGGCTATCTCTTCGTCGCGCTCACCTTCCTTGTGTATACGATAGATATATGTTCTATATTCATGTATGAGTTCGTTCCGGAATTCGCGATGCAATTCGAGGGCGCACGAAACGCCTATCCTATGTTCCGCGTTGTATTCAACATGGTGGCAATCCTCTTGTATCGGCTCGTGCTCGGCAGCTTGCTCTCGCGCAGCTTCTCTCCCGTCGAGGGATTATTTTGGGCAGTTTGCATGATGGTGGCTTGGACAAGTGGTGCTTCGTCAGTCGAATCGGTTGCACTATGGCGCGAGTTTCTCTTTACCAGGTTGTTGGCGATCTGGGTAATAGGGTACGGCATCTGCTGCTTGGCGGCAGAGTTTCGACGCATGAGCCGATGGCGATGGGTTCTCTCGCTCTTACTTGTGCTTATATATGCCTTGGAGGAAGCGGCAACGTATTTGGCCTTTGGACAGGAGGGCGGCGGGGGCTATGCCTCTCCTCGTAGGGCTCCCGTTGAGATTATGGCGCTTTGCTTCACCGTGGCTGCGTATGTCTTTCTTGTACATCATCGGCGGATACGTAATGTGCGGTTGGCGGAATCCCTTGTGCCCTGGATCGCTCGCGAATACGGGCTGACCAAGCGCGAGGAAGTACTGTTGTCGCTCCTTGAAAAGGGCGCATCGAACAAGGAGATTGCTGAGCAAGAATGCATTTCCGTCAACACGGTGAAAACCCACATATCGAATATTTACGCCAAGCTTGGTGTGAGTAGCCGAGACGAGCTTGCGCAAAAACTTAGAAAGGAACTGCGCGGTCGCAAGAGGACCGGGCTCTGAGAGGCTGGGGGTCGGTGCGGCTATGCGGCCGCTCCCTACGGGATCGGCCGTCTACGACCGTTCTTCATCCCTTCCAGAACAGCTGAGTGAGTTCTTGGCGGGTGGTGGTGCCGGTTTTCTTCAGAATGTTGTGCACATGGGCCTTCACAGTGCCCAGGGCCAGTTGCAGCGAACTGGCGATGTTCTGGTTGTCCTTGCCCTGCAGCACCTCTTTAAGATGACGCGCTCGCGCGCGGTCAGGTGATAGTGTTCGCAGAAGGCGAGGAGCACCACGATCTCGCCCGCTGCGATGAACGCTAGGGCCGGGACGAGGCGCTAGGTGCGCCGGCGCTCGCTCACGAAGTCGCACAGGATGAGCCACATGGGTTCGAGGGTGCCCAGGGCGAGCAGCGTCTTCAGCTGCGGATGGTCGATGGTATAGAACTGGTTGATGGAATACTCGACGTTCTGGCCCAGGTACTCGTATTGAAAGATAAGCGCGAGATCGAGGAAATAGAACAACAGCATGGCCGCGGCAAAGAGGAACGAGCGACGCCGCGAAACGAAGTAGGCCGAAAGCGACACGGAGCCCGATGCCACGCAGGCGAGCATCACGAAGATGGTATAGAGGTAGAACGCTGTCTCCAAAGCGAGCCACCTCGATAATGCACAGAGTCCGATGGTGAACCATGGCGATCTAGGGCGGATTAGGCTGCATCACGCATTGAGAAGCCGGCAAAAAATGCATTGGCTTTCTTCTACCACAGAAACCAGTCCAATTTCAATCCGTCTAGGCGTTAGGATTAGCTAGGATTAGGTGTGCGGTGAGCTATTGTAATCTGATAATAATCTTGGTTATTTCTTCTCAAAACTACGGGTGCGCCCCATGCTGTGTGGCGTAAGGAAGTGTCTCGCTCATTTCGGGGCGCTTCTAGGGAGCGCGGTCCGCAAGGGGCGGCCCGGCCAACGAATTTTGAAGGAGATTTCAATGGTCAAGGATTACATCGACACCAACGACTTCACAAAGGAAGAGCTGCTCGGCATGGTAGATCTGGCCATCGCCATGAAGGGGCTCATCAAGGAGGGCGGCGAGTACCCGCACCTGCTGAAGGACAAGACCCTCGGCATGATCTTCCAGCAGGTGTCCACCCGCACCCGCATCTCCTTCGAGACGGCCATGACCGACCTCGGCGGTCACGCCGAGTTCTTCGGCCCCGGCTCCATCCAGCTGGGTGGCCATGAGTCCATCGAGGACTCCGGCCGCGTCATGGGAAGCCTCGTCGACATCCTCATGGCCCGCGTCGATCGTCATAAGGATGTAGTGAGCTTGGCAAAGTACTCCGCGGCCCCCGTCATCAACGGCATGAGCGAGTACAACCATCCCACCCAGGAGCTCGGCGACCTCATGACCATGATCGAGAACTTGCCCGCCGGTAAGAAGATCGAGGACTGCAAGTTTGCCTGGATCGGCGATGCCACCCAGACCTGCGCGTCGCTTATGTTCATCTGCTCGAAGATGGGCATGGACTTCGTGCAGTTCGGGCCGAAGGGGCATCAGATTCCCGACGGCTGCCTGCATATCGGCACCGATGAGGAGCGTGCTGAGTTCGGCAAGAAGCTCATGGCTATCGGCGAGGAGAACTGCAAGGTCTCCGGCGGCACCATCACCATTTCCGACGACATCTCCTGCATCGAGGGCGCCGACTTCGTGTACACCGATGTGTGGTACGGCCTCTACGACAGTGAAGTCTCCAGCTCCAGCTACATGGATGTGTTCTATCCGAAGTACCAGGTGACCTGGGATATGATGAACGTTGCCGGTCCGAACAGCATGTTCATGCACTGCCTGCCCGCCAACCGTGGCGAAGAAGTGGTTGACGAGGTAATGGACGATCCCGAGCGCTCCCTGTGCTGGGTCGAGGCCGAGAACCGCAAGCACTCCATCCGCGCCATCCTGGCCACTCTGTGCCCCCAGAGCGAGCCCGACGAGCAGAAGGCCGCGGCATACCGCGCCACCATCAATGAGCGCATGGCGGCGTTCGGTAAGCACGGTCTGTAAGACGTACCAGGTCGGGCGAGCTGCGGCTCGCCCGCCTTCGCAGGAGATGGGCGACCTCATGACCATGCTCGAGAACCTCCCCGAGGGCAAGAAGCTCATGGCCATCGGCGAGGAGAGCTGCAAGGTCTCCGGCGGCTCGGTTGTCATCTCCGACGACATCGAGTGCATCAAGGGCGCCGACTTCATCTACACCGATGTGTGGTATGGCCTGTACGACGCTTTCTGATGGGCGGCAGCAGATGCTTGTCTCTTGCTGCCCATCATCTGCGCCACTGCGCGTAAGCACTGGCACCCTGTCTGAAAACGACTGAGCAAAGGATTAAATATGAGTGACGGAAAGAAAAAGCTTTCCTTCCTGACGGTCATTTCGACCATCATCTGCGTCGTCTTCGTTTGCGAGGCCGCCGCTCCTGCTGCTGCCATTGGCAACCAGCAGTTCTTCTGGTGGATCTTCCTGATCCTGACCTTCCTGCTCCCTTACGGCATGGTCGTCGCCGAGCTCGGCACCACCTATGACGGCGAGGGCGGCATTTACGACTGGGTACGCGATGGCCTGGGCGACAAGTGGGGCGCCCGCATCTCGTACTACTACTGGGTCAACTACCCGCTGTGGATCGCCTCGCTGGCAACCATGTTCCCCGACATCCTGGGCATGGTCTTCGGCGTCGAGTTCAACCTGATCGCCAAGATGGTTATCGAGCTTGCCTTCGTGTGGATCGTCTACCTTATGGGTCGCTCCAAGGCTGCCGACTCCGAGTGGGTCCTCAACGGCGGCGCCCTGATCAAGGTCGCCGTTGCCGTTATCGTCGGCGCTCTGGGCATCTGGTTTGCCATGGAGAACGGTTTTGCGAACGACATGTCCGCCGCCACCTTCCTGCCCGAGCTCACCAACACCAACGCTCTCGGCTACCTGTCCATCATCATCTTCAACTTCATGGGCTTCGAGGTCATCTGCACCATGACCGACGACATGGCCGATCCCGCTCGCGATATTCCCAAGGCTATCATTGTCGGTGGCGTGGCTATTGCCGTCATCTACCTGTTCGCTGGCTTCGGCATCGGCGCCGCTGTGCCGGCCGACTCCATCGACCCCGACTACGGCATGATCGTCGCAGTCCAGACCATGGTGGGCGACTCCATGCTCTTCAAGGTCATCTGCATCGCCTTCCTGATCACCCTGTTCGCCAACATGGCCGCCTGGTCCTTCGGCGTCAACTCCGTCGCCCGCTACGCCGCCGAGCACGGCAACATGCCCAAGGTCTTCGCCTCGATGATCTCGGATGACGACATGCCCAACGGCGCCAACCTGGTCAACGCCGTCGTCGCCTCCCTGGTGCTGTGCCTGCAGCTGGTGCCCATCGACGCCATCTCCAACGGCGTCTTCTGGATGCTCTTCGGCACCTCCGTCGTCTTCCTGCTGCTCACCTACATCCCGATGTTCCCGGCGTTCCTCAACCTTCGCAAGAACGACCCGAACCGCGAGTGCATCTTCACGTTCCCGTTCAAGGGCGCGCTGATGAAGGTCATGCTGGCCATCCCCTGCATCGAGCTGGTCCTGGCCATCGTCGCGACGCTGGTGCCGTTCTCCGCCGCCGAGATCGGCGACAAGGTCCCGATGATCGTCATCTTCATCGTGCTCGTGCTCATCGGCGAGGTCGTCCGCGTCGTCTCCGCCAGGGGCCGCAAGGAAGAGTACAAGGGACTGACCCCTGAGCTCGCAGCCCAGCGCCTCGCCGAGGAGGCCGCCGAGGCCGAGGAGGACTAGGGCACCCGGATTCGGGGCCCCGACCCTCCTCGTCACTCAACCATTCCCCGGGGCGGGTGCGAGCGATAGCTCCGGTAACCACCGCCCACCCCAATCTCTCTTCCGTATCCTCCGTGCGTTTTGTCTCCGCGCACCTGGCTACGTCGTCGCCCGCCGGTGCGACTCCGTGAAAACCGGCGCCGGGCGCCCCGACCTCTGCCGGGGAACGGGCGCCTACCATCTCTTGGTTTCAGGCCGCGGGCAACCCGCCCGCGGCAAACGATCGTTCGATTTGGAGGAAATCTTATGCGTACGATCACCGAGTCCGAGTCCACCCCCAGGGCCGACGGCTTCTTCATGCCCGCCGAGTTCGCCCCGCAGGACCGCGTGTGGATGGGCTGGCCCCACCGCACCGACACCTGGGCCCACGGCGCCAAGCCGGCCCAGAAGCAGTATGCCGCCGTCGCCCGCGCCATCGCCGAGTTCACCCCGGTCTACATGTGCGCCAACCAGGTCGACTACGCCAACTGCAAGGCCGTCTTCGAGAACGACGAGAACGTCACCGTCATCGAGATGACCACCGACGACGCCTGGTTCCGCGACACCGCCGCCACCTACGTCATCGACGGCAAGGGCGGGAAGCGCGCCAACCACTGGCACTTCAACGCCTACGGCGGCCTCGTCGACGGCCTGTACTTCCCGTGGGACAAGGACGAGCAGATCGCCCTCAAGATGGCCGAGCTCTCCGGCTGCCGCCGCTACCGTCCCGACGACATGATCCTCGAGGGCGGCTCCATCACCGTCGACGGCGAGGGCACCCTCGTCGTCACCGACCAGTGCCTGCTCTCCCCGGGCCGCACCTGCTCCGCGGTGCTCGAGGAGGAGGAGGACCCCGAGTCCATCTGGCCTAAGTTCAAGAAGAAGTTCGAGCCCTGGAGCGAGGAGCTCCGCGAGTACATGAACGAGCACCTCAAGGACTACCTGGGCGTCGAGAAGGTCATCTGGGTCAAGGAGGGCATCGACCCCGAGGAGACCAACGGCCACATCGACGACGTCGCCACGTTCATCGCCCCGGGCGTCATGGCCTGCATCTGGACCGACGACCCCGAGTACCCGTTCTACGACCAGTGCCACGCCGCCTACGAGACCCTCTCCAACGCCGTCGACGCCAAGGGCCGCAAGATTAAGGTCTACAAGCTCTGCATGCCCGTGAACCCGCTGTACATGGACCAGGCCTCCTGCGACACCATCGACGCCGACGAGAACGCCGAGCCGCGCGTCCCCGACGAGCCGCTGATCGCCTCCTACATGAACTACCTGGTCACCAACCACGGCGTCATCGTCCCGCAGTACGGCGACGAGAACGACCAGCTGGCCGTCGACACGCTCCAGAAGATCTACGACGAGGTCTGGGGCGAGGGCGTCTACAAGTGCGTGGGCGTCCAGTCCGACCAGGTCGTCTACGGCGGCGGCAACATCCACTGCATCACGCAGCAGGAGCCGTCCGCCTAATCGCCTGGCTTCCCGGGGCACGGCACCTTCCCGTCCATTCGTCGCCTGCGTGCCGAAGTGCGCGGCGCCCCTCTTTCGCGGGAACCTGCCGCACCTCGGAAACCCGGCCGGCCAAGCGGACAGGGACTACCTGATTGACCGGCTGGGTTTTCTTCGGGCACTCCGTTGCCTCCACATCGGAGTGCCCTTTTTCTTTGATCGAATACGCGTCTGGCCTGGGATTTATTGCGGGTTAGGCCAATTGTTCGCTTGGATATCCCAGGTCAGACGCGTCTTCAATTGCCGAAAGTTTCCGGTCGCGAGCGCGGCCGTTTTGATCGGAGTGTCTATGTGCCAGCGTGTTTAATTACTGAGTGGGAATAGAACACATATTCGATAAATTATTTTAGTATCAGACAGCGGGCACGGTTTCAATCGAATCCGTGCCCGCTGCTGTATGTGTGAACAGGGGACGTAGCCCTGTTCACACCAGGACCCATGTCGGCGCCGGTCAATGCCCACGATGCTTCTGCTTGCGCTTCAGCTTTCGCTGCTCGAAGCGCGCCTCCGCCTCATCCGCGCGATGCCGACTTCTTGCTTGAGCCGACTCCCGCTTCATCGCTTCCCGCTGTGCCGCGAGCGCCTGTTGTGCCTTGGTGCTCACCGCGGGCCGCTTAAGGGCTTTCGCTGCCTCGCGAGCACGCCGCTTGGGGTTCTTCGCGGGCTTGCTTGTTTCCGTGGCCTCGTCACCGAAGAACGCGAACTTCGCCCATTCACATGTAACGAATCGCAGAATCTCCTCATCGGACGGCTCCGTGCCGAAGACGATGCGGGCGACGCCATACCTTCCGCCCTCGACGTGCTCCGCCAGCCCGACCCAGAATTGACCGTTGTGATATACGGTCAGGGTGGATGACACGCTGATCTGCATGGTTGGTTCCTCCTTTATGTAGATGACCATGCAGAGAAGGGACAACCAAGGAGGCAGGTTACTGATGCGGACTAGCGCACGCCCACGACTACCCGACGGGGACTGTGTTTTCATCTCTGGTGGTTGGATTGTAGCACGTGCGAATGCGCCCGGCATCGCTGCTGACATGGCGCTACTGGGATTCGCTCCTCGATGCATCCTTGTGCACATTGCCTTCTCGGTTTCGAAACTTTAGAAATAATCGAGTTTCGAAACCGAGAAGGAGTGGATTATGGCTTGGGTAGACCGCAATACGTACCGACTCCACCGTGCTGGAGAGGCTGGCCGAGTAGATGATGGACAATTCCGGCAATCTCAACTCGCCCAACAACATCGTCAACGTCCTCGACGCCAACAGGGTTCCCACCAACCACGTCACCGTCGGACGCTACATCTCCTACCTCCGCGACGCCTTCGTCTTCTATGAGACGAAGCGCTACGATATCAAGGGGAAGAAGCATATTACTACCCGAAGAGGACTCCTTGCCAAAGCCCTTTGAGGTCGGGCGGCATTATTGAGTGTGGGCGTTATCGTAGGTATCTTTGATTTCTTCCGGCAAATTGTCGGGAATCAGCGCCTTCACTCTATCCTCGTTGCCATCTTGGATCGCCTGCTCGTAGTACCAGCATTTGAACTTCAACATGTCCAGCGCGCGGTTCATCTTCGCGATCTCCGACTCCATGTGGGCCTTTCGCTCCTCGAACATGGCCTTGCGCTTGGGGTATGTCGATGGGCCTTCCGCACACCATTCCATGAACAGTCGGATGTCCTTGATCTCCATCCCAGCCTTCTTTAAGCATTCAATGACTCGAAGCGACTCGAGTTCCGTATCGCCGAATCGGCGAATGCCGGATGTCCGTTCCAGCCCCGGGAACAATCCCTGCTTGTCGTAATAACGCAGCGTGGAAACGGGCAGACCGAACATCTCCGCCACCTGTCCGATTGTGTACATGGTCCCTCCGGATAAATCTGTGATTTACTCCTTGACCTAAAGTTAGGTTTAGGTATTACCTTTATTTTCGTCAATATATATAAGGAGTGCAAGGGGTATTCCGTAATGAGCAAAACGGTTTTGATAGTCTCTTCAAGTCCTCGAAAGAATGGCAATTCCGAGACGTTGGCGGACGCATTCGCTAAAGGTGCGCAGGAAGCGGGGCACAGCGTGGAGACCGTGCGCCTGCGCGAAAAGCAGCTCGGCTTCTGCAAGGGCTGCCTTGCCTGCCTAAAGCTGGGGCGCTGCGTCATCCAAGACGATGCCGTGGAAATTGCCGCCAAAATGCACGATGCGGATGTGTTGGTGTTCGCAACGCCCGTCTACTACTACAGCGTCTGCGGCCAGCTCAAGACCATGCTGGACCGCGCCAACCCGCTTTTCGGCTCCGATTATGCATTCACCGAGGCGTATCTATTGGCAACGGCGGCGGAGAGTGGGCGCTCGACCTTCGACGGCGCGAAAAAGGCCGTGCAGGGATGGGTCGACTGCTTCTCCCGCTGCACGCTTGCCGGAACGGTTTTCGCTGGCGGCGTGAACGACGTGGGCGAAATCGCCGGACATCCCGCCCTAGAGCAGGCGCGACGAATGGGCATGGGAATCTAGACGCGGCTTAGCTGCACGGAAGCAGTTTGTACTCAAAACCATCGACAGGAGGAAATCGATCATGGCAATTAAACAGACGGCAGGCAGAGATGCCCTGGGGGACTTTGCCCCCAAATTCGCTCAGCTCAACGACGATGTGCTGTTCGGCGAGGTGTGGAGCCGGGAGGGCGAGCTCTCCCTGCGGGACCGTAGCATCGTGACAGTGGTGGCCCTGATGTCGCAGGGACTGACGGACTCTTCGTTCCAATATCATCTGATGTCCGCGAAGAACAACGGCGTGACCAGGATGGAGATAGCGGAGATCCTTACGCATGCGGCGTTTTACGCGGGATGGCCCAAGGCGTGGGCGGCCTTTCGCATGGCGAAGGAGGTTTGGGCGGATGGCGACGCCGCCGACGCAAGAGCTGAGCACCAAAACGAGATGGCCTTTCCTATTGGCGCCCCCAACGACGCATTTGCGAAGTACTTTATCGGGCAAAGCTACCTCGCGCCCCTTTCCACCGAGCAGGTCGGCGTCTACAACGTGACGTTCGAGCCCGGCTGCCGCAACAACTGGCACGTCCATCACGCCAAAAACGGCGGCGGACAGATCCTCGTCTGCGTGGCCGGTCGAGGGTTTTACCAGGAATGGGGCAAACCGGCACAAGAGCTGTGCCCTGGCGATGTAGTAAATATTCCCGCGGGCGTAAAGCACTGGCACGGTGCGGCGCCCGACAGCTGGTTCTCCCATCTCGCAGTGGAGGTTCCGGGCGAGGAGGCCTCCAACGAGTGGTTGGAGCCCGTGGACGACGAGCAATACCTTAAAGCGACTGACAAGGAGGCTTAGGCATGGAGCAGTTGAAACTGACGCAGGAATGGGACAAGGTGTTCCCCAAAAACGACAAGGTTGAGCACAGCAAGGCGACCTTCCACAACCGCTACGGCATCACGCTGGCTGCCGACGTGTACGTGCCTAAGAACGCGGAAGGCAAGCTGCCCGCCATCGCCGTCAGCGGCCCGTTTGGCGCGGTGAAGGAGCAGTCCTCCGGTCTGTACGCGCAGAAGATGGCGGAGTTGGGCTTTTTCGCAATTGCCTTTGACCCGTCCTATACCGGCGAGAGCGGCGGTACGCCCCGCTATGTGGCATCCCCGGACATCAACACCGAGGACTTCTGCGCAGCGGTGGATTTCCTCTCCGTGCAGGAAAGCGTTGACCCGGAGCGTATCGGCATTATCGGTATCTGCGGTTGGGGCGGCATGGCAGTCAATGCGGCGGCCATCGACACCCGTATCAAAGCTACCGCGGCTATGACCATGTACGATATGACCCGCGTGACCGCAAACGGCTATTTTGACGCCGAGGATTCCGAGCAGGCGCGCTTTGAAAAGCGGAAAGCGTTGAACGTGCAGCGCACCGAGGACTATAAAAACGGCGGCTATGCGCTGGCGGGCGGCGTGGTCGATCCGCTACCGGAGGACGCGCCGCAGTTTGTAGCGGACTATTACGCCTACTACAAAACTCCGCGAGGCTACCATCCCCGCAGCCTGAACTCCAACGGTGGTTGGAATGTGACGTCCTCGCTGTCGTTCCTGAATATGCCGATTTTGCAATACAGTAGCGAAATTCGCTCTGCGGTACTGCTGGTGCATGGCGAGAAAGCACACTCCCGCTATTTCAGCGAAACCGCGTACGGCAAGCTGACGGGGGACAACAAGGAATTGCTCATTATCCCCGGCGCCAGCCATACCGACCTTTACGATCAGATGGACGTCATTCCGTTTGGAAAGCTGAAAGCGTTCTTTGAGGAGTATTTGAAATAAGGCGTGCCTTGATTCAATGCCAAGTCTCCAGCAACGATTCTTCTAAAGAGTGGGAGTAGCTGAAACGAGGCGATTGAATAACTCCATACGTTTTGGTTACAAGAAAACATGCTGCGCGCCTGCAGCATGAAGGAGAGGGAATCCTATGAATATCGTTGTATTGAGTGGTAGCCCGCGCAAGGGCGCCAATACCGACACCATGGTCGAGACGTTTGCCGAGACCGCGCGTGAGGGCGGCCATGCGGTTGGGGTCGTCCGCGTTGCCAGCAAAAAGATCGCTGGTTGTCTGGGATGCCAGTACTGCTTTACCCATGAGGGCACTTGCGTGCAGAAGGATGACATGGCCAACGTGATCGAGTCGCTGAAAGGCGCCGATATGGTTGTCTTCGCTTCGCCTATCTACTGGTTTGATATCACCGCGCAGGAGAAGGCCGCCATCGACCGCCTGTACGCCTTCGGTGCTACGGGCTTCCCGTTCACCAAGACGGCCCTTTTGCTCGATAGCCACAGCGAGGGCGTCTATGATGCGGCGATCGCTATGTACAAGTCGACCTGCGCGTACTGCAAGTGGGAGGACCAGGGCATTGTCACCATCAGCGGTATGACCGAGCGCGACAGCATGGCCTCCTCGCCCAAGTTGGAAGAGGTGCGAGAGCTCGCTCGCAAGCTCGCCTAAGGACAAGAAGAACGCATGGCAATCGGTGTTGGTGGAAAATGCTTGCTATCCTTACCAAGAGGAATACTGATTACCATGCGTTGATGCTTCCGCGGACAATTCCGGCGTGCTAAAACGCCTTCTCGTTCAAGAATTCCCTGAACGCGGGAATGTCAAAGCCAACGAGACCACGCCCGCGCTCTCCAATGACGCCGTCCTCCAGGAGGCGGCGTTTGTATTGGCTTGCGTAGTTGCTGGCGACGCCCATACGCTTGGCAATTTCTGAGACCCTGCTGGGGCCAGAATCGGGCAGCATCGCGAGCAAAAACTCAATGTCTTTATCGGAAAGCTCCCGATAGGTCGTTTCGAGAATTCGATCGTGCAGCTCCATACGGGCAAGCAGAGAACCCTGCTGTACATCAGGTGCGCTGATTTTGGGCGAGTTCTCCGAAACATCCCATGTGCGATATCCGACGAGCTGCATCATATAGGGAAATCCGTCGACGGCCTTCACGGCATCCTCGAGCGCTTCCGGCGTGATTGAGCGGCCTCCGGCCTCAACGGTTTTGCGGAATGCGTTTGCAATTTCAACGTCAGTGATTCGTCCTAACTGATGATATTGGGAACGCCTGAGGAACGAGACGGAATCGTTGCGTAGCAGTGCCGATACTTTGTAGGGCAGTCCTGCCATGAGTAGGGCTACTTTTTTACCTTCGCGTACAAAGTGCTGGTAAACAGAGGCAAATTGAAGCATTTCTTCGAGATCGACTGTGACTTCATCGATGGTGATGAGAAGTCCGATGTCATGTTTTTCGAGTTGCTTAAAGATGCCATTCATGCGCGTGCGCCAGTTGCCCTGGGCCTCTTGAGCATATGTCCAATCGATGCCCACTGGACCAATTTGAACGCCGTTTATGCGCGCGTGAGGCTGTGAGAGGTAGCTATCTGCGGCTTCTTTGGTTCGCTCGATAATATCTTCGAGCATGCCTGGCATGGCGGAGACATTTGCTGCGATCCAGCCGTGTTCAAGCGCCGTTTCTGAAAGGAGCGAGAGAAGCGCCGTCTTGCCCGTTCCCCTTGCGCCCGTAATAATAGTCGACAGGTTTGGATCTCCCGGGCCGTTGATAAAGCCATGGTTAATGTCACGCAGAATATGCTCGCGACCCGCTAGAAAGGGAGGGACGCTTCCAAACGTTGGGGTAAAGGGGTTCTTGCTGTACTCCATGGTAGCTCCTTTGCAAGTTTTGCTAATTTTTGCAACTTTTGCTAACTTTTGCAAGTTTTGCTAACGGCTGACCAAAGAGCATCGAAGCAGTGACGCTGACATTTTTTACGCAGAAAAATAAGCAGAAATCAATTTATCTGCGTTAAAAAATAGTTGAGAAGAAAAGCGACGAGTCCCGGGCGCAATGCCGTTGCGTTCCGGGACTCGTCGCTTTGAGAAGTATCTAACGGTCTCGTTGCCGTGGCACCTAGTCAAACAGGCTCGGCATGTCGTTTTCCTTCATGAGGGCACCGGCGGAGGGCAGACTCTGCGCGGTGAACTTCTCGGCCGAGACGCCGGCGCCAAGGATCTCTTCGGTTGTGCCGACGGTGGTGACCGAGCGGCCCTTCTTGGCCGTAAAGGCCTGGACACCCTGCGTGTTGGTAGTCGTCTTGGTCTTGAGCAGCGACGTGTTGAAGTTCATCAGGCGATAGTCGCTCGAGACCAGCGCGATGTCGCGATCTTCCTTGAGCACCTGGGCATACAGCAGCTTGCTGCCGCCGTAGATGGCGTTCTTGAGGCGTTTGCGGTTGGTCTTGGTGACGTATCCAGAAAGCGCGACGCGCACCACGCGGCCGTTCTCAAAGACAAACAGCACGTCGGCCTTATAGTCCTCGGGGTCGATGACCCAGATGACGCTCTCGTCGGGCTCCATCTCAAGATCGGTGGGCAGATACGAGCCCAGCTGTGCCGACTTGGTATCCTCAAACGCCGCAACCTTGCACTTGTACACCTGGCTCTTGTTGGTAAAGACCAGCAATTCGTGGGTGTTGGAGGACGGAAACTCGATAAAGGGTTTGTCGCCGTCCTTGTACTTGAGCGTGGTCGCCTTCTTGAGCACGCGGTCTGTCATCTTCTTAAGGTAGCCATCGCGCGAGAGCATGATGGTGACCGGGTACTCCTCGACCTCGGGCTCCAAGCTTACTTCGATAACCTCATGGGGCTCAATCCTGCCCGTGCGGCGCGGCATCACGTACTTCTTGTTGACTGCGGCCAGCTCGTCGCTGATGACCTTCTTGATGTTCTCCTCGCTGGAGAGGATCTCCTCAAGCTCGGCAATCTCACCCTCTAGCTTGGCGATGTCCTTGGTGCGGTTGAGGATGTACTCCTCGTTGATGTTGCGGAGTTTAAGCTCGGCAACAAACTCGGCTTGGGTCTCGTCGATGTCGAAGCCGCGCATAAGGTTGGGCACGACCTCGGCTTCGAGCTTGGTACCGCGGATGATGGCGATGGCCTTGTCGATATCGAGCAGGATCGCCTCGAGGCCGTGCAGCAGGTGCAGGCGCTCGGACTTTTTGCCCAGGTCAAAGTTAATGCGGCGACGCGTGGACTCAATACGCCACTTGACCCACTCGTGCAGGATCTGGCGCACGCCCATAACGCGAGGGTAACCATCGACCAGCACGTTGAAGTTGCACGAGAACGAATCCTGCAGCGTGGTCGAGCGATAGAGCTTGGCCATGAGCTTGTCGGGGTCGACGCCGCGCTTAAGGTCGATGGCGATGCGCAGGCCCGAGAGGTCGGTTTCGTCGCGGATATCGGCGATCTCCTTGACCTTGCCCTCCTTGGAGAGCTTGACGATGCGCTCGATGATGACATCGGTCTTGGTGGTGTAGGGGATCTCGTAGACCTCGATGATGCGCTCTTCGGGAATCCAACGCCAGCGGGAGCGGATCTGGAAGCTGCCCAGGCCGGTCTTAATAATCTTCTCCATCTCCTCGCGGTGGTAGATGATCTCGCCGCCGGTCGAGAAGTCGGGCATGGGCATGTACTCGAGCAGGTCGCAGTCGGGATCCTGCAGGTAGTGCATCGTTGCGGTACAGACCTCGTTGAGGTTGAAGCCGCAGATGTCGGACGCCATAGCGACGCCGATGCCCTTGTTGGCCGAGACGAGGATATTGGGGAACGTGGTGGGCAGCAGGCGCGGTTCCTTCATGGCGCCGTCGTAGCTGTCGACGAAGTCGACCGGGTCCTTGTCGATGTCCTTGAAGATCTCGGCGCTGATGGGGGAGAGCTTGGCCTCGGTATAACGTGAGGCGGCGTAGCTCAGGTCGCCCGAATAGTACTTGCCAAAGTTGCCCTTCGACTCCACGAAGGGGGCAAGCAGCGCTTCGTTGCCCGTCGCCAGACGCACCATCGTCTCGTAGATCGCGGCGTCACCGTGCGGGTTGAGCTTCATGGTCTGACCCACAATGTTGGCGCTCTTCTGGCGCTCGCCCTTGAGCAGACCCATCTTGTACATGGTGTAGAGCAGCTTGCGGTGCGAGGGCTTAAAGCCGTCGATCTCGGGGAAAGCACGCGAGACGTTGACGCTCATTGCGTAGGGCATGTAGTTGACCTCGAGCGTCTGTGTGATCGGCTGGTCGGTGACCTCGGAGTGCAGGCCGATGACGTTCTCGGCGTTGACCTGCTTTTTCTTTGGCTGGTTCTTCGTCTTCTTCTTTGCCACGATTTCCTCTTGAACTTCTTATGGGCCGTCGTTATCGATTTGCTGCTATTGCAGGTCCAGCTGGTCCAGGTATTCCTTGCCATGCTCGGAGATATGGCGCTTGCGGCCTGCCTCGTCGTTGCCCAGCAACAGGTTGAACATGGTCTCCATCTTGGTGACGTCCTCGGGTTCAACCTTGATCAGGCGACGTGTCTCGGGGTTCATGGTGGTGAGCCACATCATGTCCGGATCGTTCTCGCCAAGACCCTTGGAGCGGTTGATCGAGCACTTTTGGTCGCCGATCTCTTTGAGGATGCCGTTCTTCTCGAGCTCGGTGTAGGCAAAGTAGGTCTTCTCTTTGCAGTTGATCTCGTAGAGCGGCGACTCGGCGATATAGACGTAGCCCTCGTCGATAAGCGTGGGCACCAGGCGATAGAGCATGGTGAGCACGAGCGTGCGGATGTGATAACCGTCGACGTCGGCGTCCGTACAGATGATGACCTTGTTCCAGTTGAGGTTGTCCAGGTCGAAGGCGCCAAGGTTCTTGATGCGCTTGTCTTTGATTTCCACGCCGCAGCCCAGCACGCGCATGAGGTCCATGATGATGTCGGACTTAAAGATGCGCGGATAGTCCTCCTTCAGGCAGTTGAGGATTTTGCCTCGGACGGGCATGACGCCCTGGAACTCGGCATCGCGCGAAGTACGAATGGCGCCTGCTGCCGAGTCGCCCTCTACGATATAGATCTCGCGACGGCTCTTGTCCTTGGAGCGGCAGTCGATGAACTTCTGCACGCGGTTGGCCATGTCGGTCTTCTGCTGCAGGTTGGTCTTGATGCTCTGGCGCGTCTTCTCGGCGTTCTCGCGCGAGCGCTTGTTGATGAGCACCTGCTCCATGATCTTATTGGCGGCGTCCTTGTTCTCGATCAAGTAGGTCGAGAGGCGCTCCTTAAAGAAGGCCGTCATAGCCTGCTGGATAAAGCGGTTATTGATGGCCTTCTTGGTCTGGTTCTCGTAGGACGTCTGAGTGGAGAAGCAGTTGGTCACCAGCACCAGGCAGTCCTGGACGTCCTGCCATTTGATGCCGCTCTCGTTTTTGTTGTACTTGCCCTGTTGCTTAATGTAGGCATCGATGGCACTGGTCAGAGCGCTACGGGCCGCTTTCTCGGGCGAGCCGCCGTTCTCGAGCCACGATGAGTTGTGGTAGTACTCCTGCATCGTGAAGGTGCGCGAGAAGCACATGCATGCGGTGATCTTAACGTTGTAATCGGGCAGGTCCTCGCGGTCGCGACCGCGACGGTCGGCCTCGATAAAGAAGGGCTCGGTGAGGTAGTCGGTGCCGACCTTCTCGAGCACGTAGTCCTCGATGCCCTTGGGATAGCAAAAATCCTCTTCGGAAAACTCGCCATCGTCGCCCTCGATGCGCAGGCGGAAGGTCACATTGGCGTTGACCACGGCCTGGCGGCGCATGGTCTCACGATACCAATCGTGGGGAATGCTGATGGAGGTAAAGACCTCAAGATCGGGGCGCCACTTGATAGTGGTGCCGGTGCGGTTCTCGTCGCTGGGCTCAATCTCGAGTGCCTTCTTCTTGGCGCCGACAACCTTGCCCTTCTTAAAGTGTAAGGAGTACTTGTTACCGTCACGCCAGACGGTAACGTCCATGTACTCGGAAGCGTACTGGGTCGCGCACGAGCCCAGGCCGTTGGTGCCGAGCGAGAAGTCGTAGTCGCCGCCCTGGTTGTTATTGTATTTGCCGCCGGCGTAGAGCTCACAAAAGACGAGCTCCCAGTTAAAGCGCTTCTCGGAAGGGTTCCAGTCGAGCGGGCAGCCACGGCCATTGTCCTCTACCTGGATAGAGCCATCGCGAAAGGCGGTAAGGGTGATGAGCTTGCCGTAGCCCTGGCGCGCCTCGTCAACGGCGTTGGACAGGATCTCGAAGGCGGCATGCGCGCAGCCGTCGAGCCCGTCCGAGCCAAAGATGACGGCAGGGCGCAGGCGTACGCGTTCCTCGTCCTTGAGCTGGCGGATACTGTCGTTACCATAGTTTGCGGTGTTTTTTGCCATACTCGCTCTCTCGGTGCTCCTTTGCTGCGTTTAAGTCATGTAGATAGTCAAGGTAGCATAGCCCAGCCCACAGGCGATTCCAACCAACACGAAATCCATCGAACAATCGTTCGGAGTTCGATGGAGATTCGTTTACTCGGACAAAACCGAGTCGGTTCTGTCCGAGTAAGTTTGAATAGCGGATCGAAATTGCTATGTCCGCATGGTGATGACAGACATGGTTTTCATAATGACAGATATAGTTGACATTGTCTGATATATGCAATATATTTCTGTCATGTTGCAACGGATATCTGTCCATTACTACGAAAGGAACTCCATGCCGGGCAAAAAGAACCTACGCATGAAGGCGGCGCGCGCGGCGGTTGGCCTTTCGCAAGCTGACTTGGCCGAGGCCGTGGGCGTTACGCGCCAGACCATCGGCCTGATCGAGGCGGGCGGCTACAACCCCACGCTCAATTTGTGCGTGGCGATCTGCAAAGCGCTACGCGTTACGTTGAACGATCTGTTTTGGGAAGACGGGATCGACGTCGACCCTAACGCTCTTTAGGAGTTCGCTATGAAATTCGAAGATTTAAAACTCGTGCAAAAGTGGCGTGAATATGCCGGCCCAAAGGATGAGCGTCTGGAGGCTGAGAGCGCGAAGATCTACAAGATTGGTTTCGTGCTGCTTTCGTTTGGCATGTTGATGATATTTTTCTACCAGTTTATAGCTCGACAGGTTGCGTGGGTTCACAGCGACGCCAGTGAAATGCCGCATGGCTTTGCAACGCCGTTCGAGGCAGCCATGTATTTGTGGCTCGTTCTCGTGATGTTGATTTGCGCAGGACTGCAAACGCGGAAGGGCTATGTCGATACCAATCGTTTTGGGCAAACCGAGCATCTTCCTGTTGGATATTTCCTGCTTCTCAGCGGTCTTAGCGGCGCCGCGTTCGCGCTTGTTATTGCCGCAATGCGCTGTATCGCTGAGGCGCAGATCGTACCGCTCGAAAGCGTCTTTTGGTTGGCGAACCTGGCCACGGGCGTGTTCTGCGGTGCGACGATTTTCGCGACCACGTTTGCTGGCCTGTGCGCAACGTTTTTCACGGCGAAAAGACGCCGTGCCAAGCTCGAGGCAGAACTCGACTCCACTGACGATATCTAATGCGTAATGGGCTGGCTCTGGGTTATCAGAGCCAGCCCATTTGATGTTCGATGAGCCGAGTCGGCGTCTCTTACAAAAGTAACTAGGAGCTAGCGAGGCCTATCCGAATTGGCCTCATTGGCGGTGTCGGCTTCGAGTGCCGTGCGGCGGGCACTGTAGGCGACGAGGCCGGCGCCTGCCGCGGCGAGTGCTGCAGCAGCTGCCGTAAGGGGAGCGTTGACATCGCCCGTGCCCGCAAGCGCGCCCGCTTTTCCGGAGCGCTTGTTATTGCCGTGGTCCTTGCCACTGCCGGAGCTGCTTCCGCCGGGGCCACCGCCCTCGTCAGTACCGCCGCCGCTCGAGCCGCCACCGCCGTCCGCCGTCATCGGTGCATCGTGAAGTCCTGTCGTATCCGCGCTGCCGCATACGCCGATCTGAACTTCTGAGCGTTCGCATGCCGCGTCGGGCACATGAAGCTCGTGCAGTACGGCACCCAGCGCCGAGTTTGCACCCGGTCGAATTTCCTCGAGTGTTACGGGATCGAGCGCCACCAGATTACGCGCCTTCGCATACAGCGTTACGCGTTTGCCCACTTCGTCGCTCCAACTCTCGGGGATGGCGAAGCTCATGCGGAACTGCGCCGTGCAACCCGGTGCTAGCACGGCGTTGCCGTTGTCGGCTACCAGCGGGTGCGTTGCAAAACGTGCGCCCAGCGTCTCGAGCGCGTACTTCACGTGTGCCATGTCGTTGGCCGAAGCGTCCTCGGCAAGCTCTGGATCGTAGATCGAAGCCATGCGTGTGTTTACTCCGAATCCGATGGATGCGCTGGAGAACGGCTGGCTGGAGCCCTCTCGGTATAGATCGATCGTGCCGGCGGTCAACAAGGTGTTGCCGTCGTTTCGCACCGTGACCATGAAGGATTCGCCTGCTGCTCCGGGCACCACCGCGCCCGAGGTAGCAACGGCGCCCGTCGGAGTGGCACACGCCACCAAGGGCACTTCGATGCCGTGCAGCTCTGCCTCGCTCTTCTCCGCGCTCACAATGTGCGTGGCGAGCGCGGAGAGCATGCCTCCTGACGTTAAAAATGTCGTTATCTGATCGACGGGATGGTCCAGCTCGCACATCACGAATGGCTCCGTGAACAGATCGCCTGCCAAGGTGCTGGCGAAGATGCGGAAGTGCTTGCCCATCACTGCTACCGGGTTGCCTTCTTCGTCGTAGGTTTGTCCCACCTTGCCATCGGTGTTCTCTACATAGAGCACGCACCTGCCGTTGTTGCTTACGCTAAACGATGCCGGGCCACAGCCTGCGGCACCCACGGGCTGCGTTGCAAATGCCGATGCGCCTCGCGTCCAAGTAATATGCTGCAGTTGCTCATTGACGGTTGCCAAAAAGCCCGAATGTTGTGGCCACGGCACTGCATGGGGTACTGTGGCGTCTGGTGGCATAACGCCCCAACCCGCGATGGACTGGCCGATCACGGCATACGATGCGCAGCCACAACCGTTTGCAGTTTCGTATGCAACGGGCACCACCATTTTGCCGTTGATATTCTCGGGCTCGCCCAGCTCGATACTCGACGGTGCTTGCGGAAAGCGGAGAACTTGACGGAACGTCAGGCTATCGCCCGAAACGTCCGACCACAGGGTAAAGCACTCCAGCGCAACCTCAGCCTCGCTGCCGAGCGCCTTTTCTGCGGTGGTTCCGCGGCGGTGGAGGTAGGCGCCCGACAGACGTCCGTCGACCAGTGCCTTGCCCACCGTAATGCGTGGGCACTGCAGGCAATGGTAGCCATCCTCTTGCAGGCGGCCGCGCGAGATGCTGCGCCATGACGTATGCGACACCACGCGGATCTCGTCATTACTTATGCGCAGGCGCACAACGGACAGTATGCCGGCTGTGCTTGCCGTATCGAAAAGGGTGTTGTCGCCGTCGGGGCGCTCGCCCGAGACCAGCAACACGTAGGCGTCCTGGTTTCTTCTTCCGTCTGTATATTCCACCACGTCGAAGTCGTAATCGTATATGCCGTCGCGCTCCACGTCGCCCTCGCCAAACCCAAGGGGGAAGTCCACGGGCGTGGGAGCGGACCACGTGCCGTTCGTCTTTGTATGCACCACCAGGCGCGAGCGACCATTCTCGCCGTAGCGCACCGAGGCGATACGGAATAGGCACTCCACGCCGGCAATCATTGCCAGCTTCATGTGAGCTTCGCTGAGCACGCCAGCAAACAGCACGTTGTCGCTCGAGGGCTTGATTCCGCCACGCTCGTCCTCCGATACACCAGCAGAATTGGCGTTGGGGTCAGCAATGGCGTTCGTTGGCTGACCGATGTAGGTGTACTCATACATCGGCGCGGCGTTTTCGTCGTTCCCTATCAGTGCGTGGACGAAATGCTCGATCTGTCCCGTGTCGTCGCTTTCTGCATCCGCCTCGAGCTCAATGCGCGTGACCGTTTGATCCCAATCGCGCACGACAGGCGCGACGTTTACGGCAGTGGCCTTAACCTCGGCGCGTGCGAGCAGCTCGGCGTTGGTGACGATGGTGGCCGATGCGATAAATTGCGGCACGCCGCCCGCCTCGATGTTGCCGGGCATGCCGAAGCGGGCATCCAGCGTGTAAGGCGTATCTCCACCCAATGCGAGCTCAGAGCGCTGGAGCACATACTGGTTGCCATTGTTCACCGACATATTCCACGAATCGAGGAGTGTGGGCCACGACCCCGACCAAGCCTTGGTGGTCCACTTGAACATTACGAACTGGAGTATCACATCGACATCGACGTCTGCACCTACGCGCAGTCGCGGAAGCTGGTGTCCATCTGCCTTCTCGTACCCAATGAACAGCGTGAGGGATGCGGCGCCGCGCACGGCAGACGAAGCGACACCTGCAACGCCGGCGCCAAAGGTGACGGCAAGCCCGATCTGAATGGTGAACGAGCCCGAGGTGTTTGAATAGTCGAGCGAAATGTTTTTGAAGAACGCCGCACCGCTGCCATGCGTGTGGGCACCCACGGCGAGCGCCAGCTTCGCCAGCACCCAGGGGTTGACGTTTAGGAAAAACGGCACCGGTCCCAGGGTAAACTGCTCGGTCCAATTGAGGTCGGTTCTTACCTGGAAGAGAGCCTTAATATTGCCGTATGCGGGGTCGTTGTTGTTGCCCCAGGTTTTGCCCACCCAATCGTAGGCGAGCGAGCCGTACAGCTGCGTGGCGATATCCATCGTGAACAGCAGCGTGCAATGGTGGCGAAGGAGCTTGGTGTTTCTTGGATCGGTGCCCGAACCGGCACTCATACTCTTGTACTGATTCCACTTCCCCTCCATCTCGTCGAGGTAGCGGTTTGCCTGCTTGGCGCCCGACTCGCGCGGCGATTTCTTCCAGTATTCCGGATCAGGGTTGCCCGAATCGTTCATATAGCTGGCTGGTTTGTATCCTCCGCCAAACAGCACGTATCCAGCAAACGAGAAATCGAAGAGGATCGGAAATGTGGGCATCCAGCACGTGAACTTATTGCCGCCGATACCGGGAAACGCCGCGGGGAAATCAAACGGAGTGATCTCTTGGTCCATGGTGGTGGGAATGATGGTGGTCGAGCCCGATTCCGCCTTTGCGGCCGGCGCGGTGACAACGGCCATGGGGGAGGAGAGCGTGTAGGTTTTGCCCTGATAGTCGAGGACAAAGCGCAGCTTGCATCCTTCTTCCAGAAGGCCCGATGCCGCATCGAGGAACTTGTCTTCGAGTGTGAACGTTGCCAGATTATTCGCACCCGATGCACTGGCCCTGATCTGGCCGATCTGTGTGACGGTTTCGGATGAGCTGCCCGCGGCGGGCGTCACTTTGTTGATGCACAGCGTTGCCTGTCCACCCTGTGGCAGATGTGCCTGCACGGTAAAGGCGTGCGTGTCGGGTTGCTCGTTTGCCGTGTCGTCCTTCGGCATTGCCATAAACGTGGCATCGGCGTACTGGATGTCCCATTCGTCGAACGTGAGCTGTCGAAAGTACGGCTCGCCATCGGAAAGCGGACGCGTGGGCGCGGTTATGGCGGTGCCGCCCTGGATACGCACAAGGGGAATCTCGACATCGCGGTAGCCTGCCGTGCTAATGGAGATGCCGCCGTTAAAGTCGTATGCGTCGAGAAGCGTTGCCTCGTCCACGTAGCCTTCCGAAAGCGGCGCGACCTCAAAGATGGCCGTGCCTTCGTCATCGGTCGTGGCGGTGAGCTGCTTGCCTGCGGCATAGCGCGATGTGAGCGTGACCTGGGCACCCGCGATGGGCGTATTCTTGTTGGCGACGTCGACCACGACCACACCAAACATGGTGCGCGAGAGAACGAGCACCCTGAAGGGGTCTTTTTCGTCGGCATAGGCTTCGGTGGGCGCGAACGGCAATATGAAGGCGTTTGCGCTTCCCGGCACGCGCGGCAACATAATGCTCGCCAGCGAGGACGCTCCGGCAACAAGTAACGAACGGCGATCAAGCATCTTTGGCTCCCATCCCGCAAACATCGGAGGAAATAATCCAATTTTGCGAGAAGGTGCCCCGTGGCGGTAGTGCCGTTCGATGGCCAAAATGTCCAATTTGAGTGCGCGAAAGCGTCAGGCCCCCGGAGCGCTTTCGATGCGCCGGGCAGTTTGGCCGCTAGCGCAACATGTGGGCAATCAGCTCGGCGCGAGTTCCGATACCAAGCTTGGCATACACTCCTGATAGGCGGTTTTTAACGGTGCCCGGCGATACTCCCATGTGGCGTGCGATTTCGGCGTTGGTCCATCCGCGGCAGGCAAGCATGGCCATGGTGAACTCCGTGGTCGTTAAATCGTCGGCTACGTCCTCGCCCGAATCGGGGTTGTGGATGCGCCGCCAGCCGTAGCTGAAGCGGTAAGTGATCTCGATGATGCGTGCGAAATCGTCAGGGTATTGCGATTTTAGGCATGCCTCGATGAGTCCCTGCAAAAGGCCGTGGTGTTCGCCGATGAGTTCGATAAGGCCGTCGGGACGCGCAATGTCCCAAGCGGCTCCGAAGTGCGTTTTTGCGGCGTCGATATCCTTGAGGCTCATGCATGCCATGGAAGCCGACAGGTGCAGGAACAGCTCCGAGATGGGATAGCTTCCCTGTTTCATGATCAGGGCGTTTTCCGCCATGCCCAGACTGCGGCCATATTCGCCGCGCAGGTACAGGGCATGCGCCATCACGTAGCTGGCGAACAGGCGCAGGCCTTCGGGCAGATGCGCCGCAAGCGGATAAAACTCTTCGGCGGAATACGGGGAAGGCAAGTGCAGCAGGACGCTCGCGGCCGAGGCGAACAGGATATGCGTGGCGTGGACGGCGGGCGATTCCTCGTCAGTTGGCGTATCGAGGATGCCAGCAAGGCACCGGCGGGCGTCGGCGATACGGTTGAGCGACAGACTGGCGTATCCGCAGATAAGGCATGCGGAATAGCGCAGCGCGGGATCGGTGGCGTCAAGATAGGGGCGCGCCGTCTTGGCGGCGAGGGTGGCCTGTCCGCGAAAGTACAGCGCTTCTGCCGTGGCAATGGCGCGCGAATCGGGGTCGGAAATGCCTGCAACCGCAGCGTCAATCTGCCCCGGCACAAAGGCAGTGCACATCAACGGCATGGGAATGCGCGGGTAGCCATTGCAGTCCATCTTCCATCTCCCATCAGGTGGCAACAATGCAGCAATTGTACTCCTGTTGCTCGGGACCCCTTTCGTTTTACTGTTCGGTTAACACTGCGGATCGTTTTGGAAGGCTTGCGAGCATGGTGGTCCCGTTCTCGGAACTTGCTTCGACCTCTACCGTGCCGCCGTGTAGGGCTGCAATCTCCCAAACAAGCGCTAGCCCGAGTCCTGCGCCGCCGTATGCCCTGCTGCGGGATTTATCTAGACGAAAGAACGGCTGGAAGATGCTCTCTCGGTACTGTTTGGGTATTCCCGGGCCCTGGTCCTCGACTCGCAGGAACACGTGGCTGTCGTTGTCGCAGATGGAGACGTTGACAGTCGAGTCGGGGCGGCTGTAACGGATGGCATTTTCGACCAGGTTAAACACCAGCCGATAGAGGAGCGTGTCGCTCCCGGTTACTAAAGCGTCTCCAGCACAATTGAGGGCTATGCCCTTATTTTCGGCAAGTGGCGCAAGGTCGGTGAGGACCTCTTCGGACAAGGGGCCAAGTTCAACATCGTCCTCGCAAGGAACGCTGCGAAGCTCACTCATCTCGAGCAATACCTTGGTCATTCGCGACATCCGTTCGGTTTGTTCTTGTAGCAGGTCGAGCAGCTCGGCTGTTTCGGGTTGCAAACCGGAGTGCTCGGAGATGAATAGTTCAATCTGTGCTTGCATAAGGGCGAGCGGGGTGCGCAGCTCGTGTGCGGCGTTGCCGGTAAACTGACGCTGCGCAGAGAACCCTTCGCCAAGACGGGCGATCATGTCGTTGAAAGAGGCGCTGCATCGTTGTAGCTCGGTGGGCACATCTTCACTGAGTCTGATTTCGCTTAGGTTGTCAGGCTGCACGCGCTCAACCTGGGCTGCAAAAGCCCGTAGCGGTTTGAGTGCACGGCCGCTCACAAAGTATGCCAGCGCGCCGCCAAGGAGTGTGACTCCAGCCGTGATGTACCAGGCTGTCGTGCCAAAAGACTCCTGTGCGTCGTTTACGACGATCGTGACCTCGTCATCGAGGCTCCCCTTCGTTGGGTCAAACGCCTGAGGTGCATCTACGCCGGCTGCGCTAAGGGCCGAGATGTCGTTGCCGATAGCATCCATGTAGCGCATGCCCGTATAGCCGACCAGGCAGTTCGTCAGCACGCATGCTGCACACGTGAGCAGTGCCGTCATAATCGTTATGCGCCATTGCAGCGAAAGCCTTTTCATTCGCTATCCTCCATGACGTAGCCCTCTCCAATCCGATTGCGAATCGGGTCGTATCCCAAAGCGCTGCGTAGCTTTTTGCGGAGCGACGAGATGTGAACGCGGGTTGCGTTGCTAAAGCTGTTCACGGTGCTATCCCAAACGTGCTCTATAAGCTCCTCTTGGCTTACCGGTCGCCCCTGATTAAGCATCAGGTATTCCAAGATTCCCGTTTCCTTGCGTGTAAGAGTTAAAGCCTCGCTGTCCACGGAAGCGATGCGCGCCTTGGTGTCAAAGCTGAGCTTTCCGCAGGTTAATACTATGTCGCTTTGTGCGAAGCGCCTGAGGGTAAGGCTGCGGATCCTTGCCGCAAGTTCGTCCAGATGAAACGGCTTGGTAAGGTAATCGTTGGCGCCGGCATCGAGTCCGTCGACTTTATCGGATACTTCGCCACGCGCGGACAGAATCAGCACCTTGGTCTCGCAGTCGGTTTTCCTAAGTTCCCTGAGCACGGTCATGCCATCGATACGGGGAAGGTTGAGGTCGAGTACCACGAGGTCAAAGACTTCGACGCCCAGCAGGTCGAGCGCCTCCTGCCCGTCGTGGCAGCAGTCGACGCTGTACGCCAAGTTTCGCAAGCTGCGTGCGATTGCATCGCACAGTGCTCGCTCGTCTTCGACGATCAAAATACGCATAACAGTCTCCTTGCACATTCCAAATCGCGCTTAACACGGATTTTATAGTCGATATGGTCCAATAGGTCGCGTGACGAAAGGAGTGGTCAAGTTGTTCAAAGCGATAAAACCTGTAATGCAGGTTGCGTTGCTGATCGTCGGTGTGGCCATGGTGTGCTTTGGCGTTATGCGTGGCGAGGCGGATGCCGTGCTGGCCAAGGCGATTAGGCTGTGCTTGGAGTGTATCGGAATTGGATAAAAGAAAAAACACCGTGTCGCATGTTTTGGCCAGATTTCGCGGATTCATTCAGGCGGCGGCAACGCTCATCACCAACATTCACCTGCCAAACTTTGCCAAAGGCGGCATCTATCAGGGCGCGGGAAAAACAGTCTGCGTACCCGGGCTTAACTGCTATTCGTGCCCCGCGGCATCGGGTGCGTGCCCCATCGGGTCGTTCCAGTCGGTGGTAGGTTCATCCAAGTTCAACTTTTCTTACTATGTTACCGGTACGCTCATTTTGCTCGGCGTGCTGCTGGGCCGCTTTGTATGCGGGTTTTTGTGCCCGTTTGGCTGGCTGCAGGAGCTGCTTCATAAGATTCCCGGCAAAAAGTTCTCCACGAAAAAGCTCAAGCCGCTCACGTACATCAAGTACGTCGTGCTGCTGTTTGCCGTGGTACTGCTGCCCGTCTTGGTGGTTAACGACGTGGGCATGGGCGACCCGTTCTTTTGTAAGTACATTTGTCCGCAGGGCGTGCTCGAGGGCGCCATTCCTCTGGCCATTGCCAATGCCGGCATTCGATCTGCGTTGGGACAGCTTTTTACTTGGAAACTTGCCGTTCTCATTGCCGTGGTAGTGCTGAGCGTTTTGTTCTACCGCCCCTTCTGCAAATGGATTTGTCCACTCGGCGCATTCTATGCGCTCATGAATAAGGTATCCCTGCTGGGGATCCGGGTCGATGCATGCAAATGTGTCTCGTGCGGCAAGTGCTCAAAGGTTTGTCAGATGGACGTTGATGTGGTCCGCGCGCCCAATCATGCCGAATGTATCCGGTGCGGAAAGTGCATCGGGGCCTGTCCCGTCGATGCCATCAGCTATCGCTATGGCCTGGATGTGTCGGCGGAAAAGCTTCCCTTGCCCGCCGATAAAAAGTAAACAAGCTTCGACAAAACGGAGGAATGACTATGAAGCTTTCTAAGATTGCGGCCCTGTTTATGGTGCCGGTATTGGCCTTATGCCTTGTGGCATGTTCGGCGCCCGGTGGCAATGCGAGCGAATCTGCGAGCTCCGATCCTAAGATCGCAGAACTCACTGCGCAGAAGCCGGCCAATGCCGACGAGGCCGCCGAGCTGTATGCGAAGCTCATGCAGAAGGAGAACGAGATCTTTTCGAGTGATAACGCGCTGTGGGAAAAGGTATTCAATGCGGCAAATAAAGACTCGGCAATGATTGAGGATGGCAGCAATTACGGCGATTTTCTGCTCAAGACCATCGACGGCGCCAAGGATGAGTTCACGGCGGATGAGCTTAAGACACTCAAGGCCGGTGCACAGCAGATCAAGGAGATCGAGGACAAGCTCGAGAGCCTGGAGAAGGAGTTCCCCGGCTGTGGAAGCACGCCGAGTGCAGGCGAGAGCGTCGACGCTTCGACCGCTGGCATGACGGCTGGTGCCAATGCTTCGAGCGAGGCGACGAAGTTCCCCAGCTTTACGGGCAAAGACCTGGATGGCAACGACGTGAGCAGCGACGAGCTGTTCTCTAAGAACAAGGTCACCGTCATGAACTTCTGGTTCACCACTTGCAAGCCGTGCGTGGGCGAGCTGGGCGACCTTGAGAAGCTGAATCAGGAGCTTGCCAAGAAGGGCGGCCAGGTCGTGGGCGTCAATTCCTTTACGCTCGATGGCAACAAGGGCGAGATTGCAGATGCCAAGGACGTGCTGAGCAAGAAGGGCGTGACATATAAGAACATCTGGTTCAAGTCGGATAGCGAGGCCGGTAAGTTCACGTCAAATTTGTTCTCGTTCCCGACAACGTATGTCATCGATCAGAACGGCAACATCGTAGGGGATCCAATCGTGGGAGCCATCAGCTCCGCCGAGCAGCGCGCAGCACTCGACAAGCTTATCGACCAGGCGATTGCGAATAGCGAGCAGTAAAAAACGCGTAAGCATAGCGAGGATCGTTTGTCGCTGTGCGGAGTAGTCCGCTGCCTTTCAAGATAATCTCCACCATATAGAGGTCCCGCTCGGGACCTCTTCTTTTGGGCGCCGTCCCGTTCGTTTTTTGGCGTGGTTCACTACATTCCTCACTGGCGCCGGCAAAAAATGGGGATAGAGTAGGACAAACGCGTCGAATACGAACGGCGGAGGAGAGCGGGCAAGTGTGCCCGCGCAGGAGAGGTTGCCGTCCATGCTGGAGCTCAAAGGTATTTGCAAAAGGTACGTTACGCAGTCGTTTACGCAGGTGGCGCTCGACAGCGTAAGCCTGTCTTTTCGCGATAACGAGTTCGTGGCCATTCTGGGTCCCTCGGGTTCGGGTAAAACCACGATGCTCAATGTTATCGGCGGACTGGATCATTTCGATTCCGGCGACCTGCTGATCGACGGCATCTCGACCAAGGACTTTCACGATCGCGATTGGGATGCCTATCGCAACAACCGCATCGGCTTTGTGTTCCAGAGCTATAACCTCATTCCGCATCAGACCATTTTGGAAAACGTGGAGCTGGCGCTCACGCTCACGGGCGTGGGGCATGCCGAGCGCCGCCAGCGTGCGCGCGAGGCGTTGGAGAAAGTCGGCCTGGGCGAGCACGTTAACAAGCGCCCGAGCCAGCTATCGGGCGGGCAGATGCAGCGCGTGGCGATTGCCCGTGCCCTGATCAACGACCCCGAGATCGTGCTGGCAGACGAGCCGACCGGCGCCTTGGATTCTACAACGTCCGTGCAGGTCATGGACTTGCTCAAGGATGTTGCGCGCGACCGCCTGGTCATCATGGTCACGCACAATCCCGAGTTGGCATACCAATACGCCACGCGCATCGTTAACCTGGCGGATGGCAAGATTACCGACGATTCCGATCCTTTCGATGTCGCTGACGCCACGCGCCGCGAGGCCAAGCCTACGCGCAAAACCTCGATGAGCTTTGTGACGGCGCTGGGGCTTTCTGCCCGAAACCTTATGACCAAAAAAGGCCGTACGGCCATGACGGCCTTTGCGGGGTCGATTGGCATTATCGGTATCGCGGCGATTCTGGCGCTGTCCAATGGCGTGAACAATTACATCAAAAAGGTCGAGGAGGATACGCTCTCGAGTTACCCGCTCACCATTTCCAAGCAGGATTACGACCTGTCGTCCATGATGGGCGGGCAGGGGGCTACCGATGAGGAGGCATCCAAGGGCGAGGGCTCGTCCGATGACGTCATCGGTGGCAAGGCTAAGGGGACCGATAAGATTCCCGTGGTCACAGCCGTAAAGGATATGTTTGCAAGTGTTAAATCTAACGATATGACGAGCTTTAAGGCATGGCTTGACGGCGGCGGCGACGGCATCGATAAAGAAGTCAACGCTATCCAGTACGGCTACGGCGTGACGCCGGTTGTCTATCGTGCGGGCAAGGGCGACGAGAAGCCCGTCCGGCTTGTTCCCAACGCTATGACCGAGGCCATGAGCGGAGGCGCAAGTTCGGCGGCAACGGTGAGCATGGAATCCATGGGAACCTCGGTCTTTAACGAGATGATTGACGACCAGAGCCTGCTCGACAGCCAGTACGATGTCGTCGCCGGTCATTGGCCCACGTCTGCCAACGAAGCCGTGATGGTGCTTTCGAACCGCGGTACGGTAGGCGACTACACGCTCTATAGCATCGGTGCGTTGGATATCGATGAGCTCAACGACCTGGTTAACAGTGCTATGACGGCTGACGGCAAGATTGAGACGCCCGAGTCCGGCACCGACTTTACCTACGACGATGCGCTGTCCACGACGTTTAAGGTGTTGTCGCCGGCCGATGCCTATCGTAAAAACGAAGAGACTGGCATGTGGACCGACATGTCTGGTGACGCCGACTTTATGGCCACCAAGGTTGCCGACGGTATCGACGTGCACATTGTGGGCGTGGTACGACCCAACGAGACGGCCAATGCGAGCGCGTTGTCTCCGGGCATTGCCTATACGCATGCACTAACTCGTCAGCTTATGGAGCGCGCCGCCGATTCGCAGATTGTGCAGGAGCAACTCGCCCACCCCGAGACGGATGTCTTTACGGGCAAAACCTTCGACGAACTGCAGGGCGAGGCCAAGCAAGGCGTGGATCTGGGCAGCATGTTCAGTGTGGACGAGGCGGCGCTCAAGAGCGCGTTCTCGTTCGATACGTCTGCACTCTCGGGTGCGGCCGGCGGTATGGACCTTTCTGGTATCGACTTATCCGGGCTGGACATTGACCTTTCGGGTGTTGGGAAGAACATCGACTTCAGCGACATCATGGCAAAAGCGCCAACCCCAGATTTCTCGGGTATCTTTGACGGTCTGGAACTCACGCCCGAGCAAATGCAGCAGGTGGGAACGCTTGCCAACCAGCTGTTTGAGGGCTTTTTGCAGTCTGATCAGTTTAAGGCGCTGACACCCGATGATCTTAAGGACGCGTCAAAGCTTGCCGCCGCGTTCTCGGCGTATCTTGAGAATGATGCAGCAGCCCAGCAAATCCTGGCCCAGCTCAAAGCGCTCGGCGGCGATGCCCTGGCCGAGCGCCTGCAGCAGGCGATGATCGACTATGTGCAAAAGCAGCTGACTCCGTATCTGCAACAGGCAATGGACCAGGTGACCAAGACAATCAGCGACCAGATAGCGACAACGGTATCGTCCCAGCTTAAAGCAGGCGCGGCAGGGCTCATGGGTCAGATGGCGACGCAGATGTCTTCGAGTTTTGCCAACCTGGCGAGCGCCATGCACGTGGATGGGAGTGCCTTTGCTCGTGCCATCCACTTCAACATGGACGCCGAGGACCTGAGCTCGCTCATGATGAGCTATGCGAAGGCGTCGAAGCTCACCTACGACAACAATCTGACCACGTTGGGCTATGCGGATGAGGCCGACCCCATCTCGGTCAAGATTTTCCCGCGCGACTTTGAGGCCAAGGAGCGCGTGCTCGATCACATCGACGCGTACAACAAGCAGGTCAAAGCCGCTGGCCATGATGAGCAGGCGATCTCGTACACCGACTACATGGGCATCATCATGGGTTCGGTGACCGACATCGTGAACACCATCAGCTTGGTGCTCATCGCATTCGTGAGTATCAGCTTGGTGGTGAGCTCCATCATGATCGGCATCATCACCTACATCAGCGTGCTGGAACGCAAAAAGGAGATTGGCATCCTGCGCGCGATCGGCGCGTCAAAGCGTAACGTGGCCAACGTATTCAATGCCGAGACCTTTATTGAGGGGCTTATCGCCGGCGTCTTTGCCATTGTCGTTGTGGTGGCCGTGAGCTTCCCGGTTAATACCTGGGCGCTTGCTGTCAAACAGGTACCCAACCTGATGAGCCTGCCCGTGCAGGATGCGCTGGTGCTCATTGCAATTTCGGTGCTGCTGACGGTCGTTGCCGGCCTACTGCCGGCTCGCAGCGCATCCAAAAAGGATCCTGTGGAAGCCCTACGCTCCGAATGATGTGACAAAGGGACAGCCCCTTTGTCACATTGGGCCCTCGCGAAATTGGGGTCTAATACTTTTCTGAGAAGTGAACGAGTCAAAATGGACCCCCGGAGCGTCGACACTTTTGAGATGCAATTTCCTGTGGTTTTGATTGTTGAATCCTGCGGTTTTGGCGTCTGAAAATGTTGATGCTTCGGGGGTCCAAATACGGTCGTTCACTTCTCGGAAAAGTATTAGACCTCGAGATATAGACGATGTTCGCGAGCGGCAATTAGATCGAAAGCCTTTAGTTCTTCTTTGCAGAGAGCATGAGCCTAATTTCCGGATGGGTGTATTCGTCGAATTCTTCTGCGGCCTCGGTGTCAAAGGTGTAGTACGACTTGATAGATTCGTCCTCCGTCTTGATGCTGATTTCTTCATATAGGGAGCCAGCTAAAAATGTCTGTTTAAATTCATCCGACAGGCTGCATGGCGTGAGGAGGCCCGGTGTGGCAACGGAAATGTCCAACCCGTTGAGCGGGGCGCAGAGCGTCGCGATATCCTGCTCGGCGCGGGCGAGGTTGTCTGCGAGGCTTGCCTCGGGGTCGATCTGACTGACGTAATCGACGTCCGTGAGCATGCCATCTGCATCGAAAGAAAGGTAGACATAGGCTGCTTGAGCGCCGAGGTCATTATCGCGCAGATAGCCGATAATGCGGTAGCCGTAGTCGTGATACGACTCGTATGGGTCGTCTGCCGCGACGCGTTCGCACGCGGGCTCCAAGGCATCTTGCGCGATGGCGAGCTGCTCGGCGGCTGCAGCCTTTCTTGCCTGAAGCTCGTTATTTCCCTGGACAAACTGCGGGATGTAGACGCCAAGCAGCACAATGGCGGGCAACACTGCGAGAGCTATGATCTGCTTATTGACGTTTGGAATCGTCACGCCGTATGCGTTTGCCATGGCCTCGGCATTGCTCGAGGTCTCGGCCAGCACGTCTGCCGCCGTGGCGACTGCCCCTACGGCGCTGGCAACCTCGGCGGCACCGCCCAGGTTGCGCGCGAGATCGTTATCGCTGTTCTTGAGCAGGCGGCCGGCAGCTTGCGTGGCAAGCACGCCGGCGACCTCCGCGGAATGGTCCTTGTTGGTCTGGGCCACCGCAAGCCTGCTCTGCAGTTCCTTCCACTGTTTGCCCTGCATTCCAAAGCGCGGCGCAAGAGCGCAATAGCAAAAGATGGCGAGTTCGATTACGGTGAGTGCGATGGCGGTATATATGCCCGCGGGTAGGAATTCCTTTTGGTGGAACGCGATATCGTTGACCATTGGAGCGGCAACATCAACAGACATGCTACGAACGACATGACGAGTGCGGTCGCTGCGATTTTGGGGTATGTGCAGTACCGCTGGATACGTTTCTTTTCTTGCTCGGTGAGCTGCTGCATGGGGCCTCGACTCTTATCGTTTTTCGGGGGCGATGTGCACACGCTCTTGAGTATAGATGAGTGGAGGATGTCTGTTGTTCATACATAGCGGTCAACAGCGTGCTGTTGGTGATCGTTTGATTGCGAACGTCGTCTTTTGGAGCATGAAGCCGCTGCCGATGCCCACAAACAGCAAATCGAAGGTGAATGGTTTCCCGAGAAGTGAACGACCTAATTTGGACCCCTGAAGCACCCACATTTTTCGACGCTAAAACCGCAGGATTTGAGTGATAAAACCGCAGGAATTGGCCTTCCAAAAGTGTCGATGCATCGAGGGTCCGATTTCACTCGTTCACTTCGCGGAAAACCATTCACCTTCGTTGCATGAGGCGCCGGATGGAAGGGTGATTATCGTCAAGCTGCTGCCTCTGCCTTGTGAATCATCTGGAGCACAAGGCATAATGCATGTAACAAGGGGGCGGTTCCTTTGTCACATCCGTTGATATGAGAGAAGAGTAGATGATTCTTTCGCTTGCCCCTATGGAGGGGATTACCGGGCATGTGTTCCGTCGCGTGCATGCGGAGTGCTTCGGCGCACTCGATTGCTATTACACGCCGTTTTTGCCGCCGCCGCGGGTGGGCAACCGCTTTGGCGGCAAGGCGTTTAAGGAGATCGATCCTGCCAATAACCAGGGGCTTAACGTAGTGCCTCAGCTGATGTCCAAGAACGCGGACGAGTTTGTGTGGGCGGCACAGGTGCTCGCCGACATGGGCTATCGCGAGGTCAATCTCAACTTGGGTTGCCCCTCGGGGACGGTTGTCGCCAAGGGCAAGGGCTCGGGTTTCTTGCGTAATCTCGACGAACTTGAGGTGTTCTTGAGCGACGTGTGCGAACGCTCGCCGTTGCCGGTATCGGTCAAGACCAGGCTGGGGCTGGAGAGTGACGACGAATACGAGCGCGTGCTCGATCTGTATTGCCGCATACCGTTGGCAGAGCTGATCGTGCACCCGCGCGTACAAAAGGACCGCTATACGGGCACGCCGCGCAAGGAGTTTTATGGCGAGACGCTGGAGCGCGCGCCGTTTCCGGTCGCCTATAACGGTGACATTTTTGATCTTGAGGATATGGACGCGCTGGTTGAGGCCTATCCCGGTACACGCCATGTGATGCTGGGGCGTGGCTTGCTTGCGAACCCCGCGCTGGCTCGCATGGTCAAGGGCGGCCCTGCTGCAACGGCTGCTGAGCTGCAGCGCTTCCACGACACGCTGTTTGCGGCATATGCAGAAGAGATTGGCGGTAATGCGGTCTTTCGCATGAAGGAGTGGTGGTTCTACGCCAAATGCGCCTTCGCCGACCCCGCTACCGTCCACAAGCTCGTGCGCAAGACTAAAAAGGTCGACGAATACCGCGCCGCCGTCGATCGCGTCTTTCGCGAGCAGCCACTTGCGCCCATAGCCCGCTTCCACAGCTAGCTAGTCATTGGGGACGTTTTTTAACGACTAGTCATTTAAGAACGTCCCCGATGACTACCCACAAAAAGCTGTAGGCCAGCATCCAAAGATGTCGAAAAATGTCGACTTTGGATGCTGGTGTACATGTTTGGGCCGTATGGGTTGGGGTCTTGGACGGACGGGATGCGCGTGCTAGAGTAGGTTTTCCTGCACCCACGCGATGATGTCGCTCGACTCATAAAGCGGTTTGCCGTCGATGAACAGGCAGGGAACCTGGCGTTTTCCGCCGACGGCGATGAGTGTCTGCTCGGCATCGGTATCGGTCGAGATATTGCGCTCGGGAATGGTCACGCCGTTATCGGCAAGGAAACGCTTGACCTTTATGCAATACGGGCAGCCGGTCATAACGTACAGCGCGAGCTCATGATTAGTAGCCATAGGTCTCCAATCGGTTGCGGTTTTGATTGAAATACCCAAAGCCACCGCGGTCTATGCGCGCGTCAACGACGACTCGATCGCCTGGACCAGAAACGCCGTGGCTCCGGTGCCGCAGGGCTTGTCGTAGTAGTCAACAAAGCGCTGGTCGGCAAGATAGCCGTGGGCGAGGCCCAGGTACGCCTCGTCTTGGGGCTCGCATCCCCAGTTGAGAGCAATCCAGCGACGATGCATCGCGACGAGCTTGCGAGCCTCGTTGCTCTCTGGGTCGCCAATGCCCATGGCAATCGAAAGCTGGCCCAGAACAGCGCGTTCAAGTTCCTTCATGTCGTTCCATGTCTGAGGATCCATATCCAGTAACGTTTCGTTTGCTGCATCGATAGCCTCATTGCCATAGCGAGCCCGAGCCTCGGCGCCGTAGCGTTCCTCGTTTTCCTGCACGGTGCGCCAGCGCTCCAGTTGCGGCAGGACGGCGCCCATGAGCGAGACGGCTTCGTCGAGCGACATGCCGGTGTTTTGCGCCAGGCGCGGGGCACAGTCCTCGATCATTGCCTCCATCGTGGTGTCGTAGGTGTACTGGCCGTGGTCGTAGCACCACTTGCAGTAATGTTCGGTCGTGACGCCCGTGGCATCGGTGCCGCAGCCGCCGGGCGTGAGTATCATGCCGCAGCTCTGGCAATGGTGCTCGGGCATTTCGAGCAGGTGAGACAGGGGCTCGCCGGTCACAGCGGCAATGAGCTTCATCATGTCGATGCCCGGTGTGACCTCGCCGCGTTCCCAACGGCTGACGGCTTGGCGCGTGACGAAGAGCTTGGCGGCGAGCTGCTCCTGGGTAAGGTGATGGACGCGACGGACAGCGATGAGCTTTTCTGCAATGGCCATAGCGGCTCCTTTCTGCTGGTTGATGGCTTAAGCATACGCGGCGGCAGGCACCCTTCCAAGCAACCGTTGGTTGCATGACGGGAGACCGCGACAAAGAATTGCGCGCAACGCCCCACGCCTCCATGCCGTACAATGACCGGCATGGAACCTATTGCACACATACATACCGACCTGCCGCAGAAGTTCGGCATTCCGCGCAACAGCTTTTTGGCGCCCCATCTGCAGGGACGCATCGTCTTTGAGCCGGAATTTGCCTCCAATGCGGCGGTTGAGGGTCTGGACTCCTTCTCTCACCTGTGGCTGCTCTGGCGCTTCGAAAACGGCACGCCCGGCGGCGCGGCTAAGGACATAGCCGCCGATGCCAAAACGCGGGACAGGTCCGGAACCAACGCAAAATGGTCGAAAACCGTGCGCCCGCCGCGTCTGGGAGGAGCCGAGCGCGTGGGAGTGTTTGCCACGCGTAGTCCGTTTCGCCCGAATCCCATCGGGCTTACCTGCGTCAAGCTCGACCGCGTGGAGCTTACCGACGACGGCCCCATCATCCATGTGCTGGGGGCCGACCTGCGCGACGGTACGCCCATCTACGACATTAAGCCCTACATTCCATTTGCCGACTGTCACCCGGATGCGACCGGCGGCTGGATTGAGGATGCTCCGTGGCAAGAGCTCGATGTTGAGTTTCCACAAGCTCTTCAAGACGTGGTCCCGCCCGTAAAGCTCCCCGGCTTGGTCGAGGTTCTTCGCCAAGATCCGCGCCGCGCGGGCAGCAAGCACGAGCCAAACCGCGTCTATCATCTGGCCTTCGCCGGGCTTGACATATCTTTTACGGTCGATAAAACCCAGCTAACCGTAGTCGCCGTCAACGACGCGCAAGACTAACCAGCCATTCGTCCGCACCCGTCAAATTAAGCGCCAAACCCCATGCCAAAATCGCCCGTGCTGGTGGACAATAACGCCTACCAAAGCAATCACTTTGCACGGGAGTTCAGCATGAAATACGACTTTAGCTCGCTTATCGACCGCCACGGCATGGACTCCATCGCCGTTGACTCCTGGGGCGAGATCCCCGGTATGGCTCCGAACGCACCCGATGAGGGCTTCGACCGCATTCCCATGTGGGTGGCAGATATGAATTTTGCCACGGTGCCCACGGTCCAGGAGTACATCATCAAGCGCGCTCAGCACCCCATGTTTGGCTATTTCAATCCGCGCCCCGAGTATTTCGACCGCATCATCGAATGGCAGGGTCGCCGCAACGGCGTCGAGGGCCTGGCGCCTGAGCATATCGGCTACGAAAACGGCGTGCTGGGCGGCGTCGTGTCGACGTTGCGCGCGTATGTCCAGCCGGGCGATGCGGTGCTGGTCCACAGCCCCACCTACATTGGTTTTACCAAGTCTATCGAAGCCGCGGGCTATCGCATTGTCCACAGCCCGCTTAAACTCGACGACCAGGGCGTGTGGCGCATGGACTTTGAGGACATGGAGTGCAAACTCGCCCAAAACAACATTCATGCCGCGGTGTTCTGCTCGCCGCACAATCCCTGCGGCCGCGTATGGGAGCGCAACGAGATCGAGCGCGCCATGGACATCTATCGCCAGCACGATTGCGTGGTGATCTCGGACGAGATTTGGTCCGATATCATCCTGCCGGGACACAAGCATATCCCGACGCAGTCGGTAAGCGAGGACGCCCGCATGCGCACGGTTGCCCTCTATGCGCCCAGCAAGACGTTCAACCTGGCGGGCCTGGTCGGCAGCTACCACATCATCTATAACGAGACGCTGCGCGACCGCATGTGCGCTGTGTCCAACAAGACCCACTACAACGAGATGAATGTCCTCTCCATGCATGCGCTTATCGGTGCCTACCAGCCACAGGGCTACGAGTGGGTGGACGAGCTCAACCAGGTGCTTGCCGGCAACATCGAGTACTTCTGCACGTATGCAGAAAAACACTGGAAGGGCGTCGCGTTTTCGCGTCCGCAGGGCACGTACATGGTGTTTCTGGACTGCACTGAGTGGTGCCGCGAGCATGGCCGCGATATTCAGTGGTTGCTCGACGAGGGGGCGCGCGTGGGCGTGGGGTATCAGGACGGCCGCCCGTTCCACGGGCCCTGCCACATTCGCGTGAATCTGGCGCTGCCGCTTTCGCGCGTGAGGGAAGCGTGCGACCGCCTGGACCGCTACGTTTTTAATGCACGGTAAGTGAGCACTGCATGCGGGGTCTTCTGCCAAGTCGGCTGGAAGGCCCCGTGTGGTAAGGCATCTGTAACCATTGGGCGCAGACCTGCTGCGGAGGTTTATTTTTCCTGAATCTGCTTGCCGCAAAGATGCTCAATCGAAATCTCGTAGAGTTGGACGCCCTTGATGTCTTTGGCGATTTCCTCCTCGACTTCTTCGGCAGAAGGGTAGTACTTAAGGGCGAGCTGGCGGACTTTGTCCTCGATAAACGCGGGGGTGTCATTCGCCAGGCGACAACGGCCAAAGACGACGGTGCTCATAACGTAGGGAGCCCAGTCGCCGTCCTGGTACCACTCGTTTCCGTAAACGGTAAAGCAGACCTTGTCATCGCGCTTGAGTGCGTCGACCTTGTGGCCAGCCTTGGCGCCATGGAAATAAATCTTGTCGTGCTCGGCGTCAAAGAAGTAGTTGACGGGAATGGCGTACGGGTAGCCATCGTCGCCGTTGACGGCAAAGACGCCGCGCTTGCAGGTAGCGAGCAGCTCGCGCGCTTCCTCGTCGGTGATGGCGCGTTTCTTTCGGCGTAAGGGCCTAAACATTGTTGGCTTCCTTTCTGCTGCGTATGGTTGTTGAGCACAAACTATAGCGAAACAGCTCCGTTTTTCTTGATGCGGGCGAGTATGTTTTTGAGCTTGTTAAAGTCGAGCGGTTTGGACAGATGGGCGTTCATGCCGGCGTCGTGTGCCGCCTTGGCGTCTTCGGCAAAGGCGTTGGCGGTGAGCGCGATGATGGGGATATCGGCTGCATCGACCTTCTCGCTCAGGCGAATCGCGCGGGTTGCCTCGTAGCCGTCCATGCCCGGCATCATAATGTCCATCAGAATGGCATCGAAGCTGCCGGCGGGACGGCCAACGTATAGGTCGACCGCTTCGTTGCCATCGGCGGCGCGAGTTACAACAATGCCTTCGCTTTCGAGCAGCGCCTGGGCAATCTCGGCATTGAGCTCGTTATCTTCTGCCAAAAGAACGTTCATGCCGGCAAGCGAGCAGCTGTCTGCTTGCTCGTCCGCGCGCTCTCTTGCCTGAGGGTCTTTGTCGATATCGAGCGGAATCTGGACGTTGAACGTACTCCCCACGCCAACCTCACTCGAAATCTCAATCGTGCCGCCCATCAGTTCAATAAGCGACTTGACGATTGGCATGCCCATGCCGGTTCCTTGGAACTTGCTGCGCGCATCGTCACCTTCTTGGGCAAACGGCTCATAGATATGCTTTAAAAACTTGGGAGTCATACCAATGCCGGTGTCCGAAACGCTAAAGCAAAAGAGAGCGCGCCCGTTATCGAGTGGCTTGGTCTTTGAGCTAAAGGTGACGGAGCCGCCGTGCTTGTTGTACTTAATGCTGTTGTCTAACAGGTTGATCATGATCTGTCGGATATGGGTGGGACTGCCGACCATGTATGGCCCCGTGGCGTACGGCAGACTATTGTCCTGCATTGTGATGCCGTTACTGGACGCGCGGAGCTTGCACAGCACCAGCGTATCGTCACAGAGCTCTTTGAGGTTAAAAGGCACATGTTCCAGTGTTAGCTTGCGGTCTTCGATCTTGCCCATCTCGAGGATGTCGTTGATCAGCGAGAGCAGGTGATTGGCGGCAACGCGCGCCTTGGCACGGCTCTCGCGGGCGACCTGGATATCGCCTTCCTTCAATTCCTCGATCTCGATAAGGCCCAGGATACCGTTGAGCGGCGTACGGATGTCGTGGCTCATGCGCGTGAGGAATGCCGTCTTAGCGGCGTTGGCAGCATCGGCTTTTTTGCGCTCGGTCCGAGCGCGTACGAGCGCCCAGATGAGCAGGACGATGCCGACCGACAACATACCGATGAGGGCAGCTGCAACGGCGGCACGGTTGCGATAAAGGAATTGAAGCGTGTTGGATTCCTGGGCCGTGTACGACGTGGAGGAGTAATTGCTTGCGGAGAGCGATTCTCCGGCATTGATGATGCCCTTGTTGACGATTCCCAACAGCTCGGGTTTTCCGCGCGAAATCCAGCACGAGAGCTCACAGGTGTCAGGGAGCTCGGTCGTCTCGTAGCCTTCGAGATCATAGCGGTCGCCGATGGTTTTTACACGTGAACTGGGAGCGACGATGCAGTGTGCCGTTCCCTTCCTGAGGGCGTCGAACGCTTCATCGGCGGATTGGTATTCGGTCACGGTCGCTGTGGGGAACAGACTTTCAAGTACATTTTGGTTGATAAACGATGATTTGGTGCAGGCGATGTTCTGAAGGTCTTTGTTCAGGTTGCCGCCGGTGTGGATGGCGGTGAGGGACACGGTTCCCAACGATACCGACTGCACAACGCCAGATTGCTCGGCAAACCAGTAATCTCGGTATACCGGCAGCGCAGCGTCGATGCTTCCCTTTGACAGGGCCTTTGACATCATCTTGTAGCTATCAAAGGCGACGGTTTTGACCGTAATGCCAAATTTATCGTGCAACGTCGTCGCAAGCGATGCGAGCGAGCCTTCCATTTTGCCGTCTTCGTCTTCGTTGCAGTAGGGGAGTTTGCCCGTAATGTAGCCAAACGTGATGGTGTTGTCATTTGCTTTGAGCCAGGAACGTTCGGGGCCGTTGAGCGATGATGAACCGCTGTTTTGGGCCGAGTAGTTAGATTTGACTTCGTCGATATAGCGTGGGTTGACGCGGGCGATTGCCGACATGGCGGCATTGATGTCGTCCATCAGGTCGGGGCGGCTTTTGGGGACGGCAAAATAGTAGTCACTCGAGCCAACGTAGAACATGGGGGAGGCATCGGGCGACGAAAGGGTGTCGTTCATGATGACGGCATCGACTTCGTCGTTTGCGAGCGCGTCAAAGAGCATAGATCCCCCGTCATACTCCCTGTATGTGCAGGTAATGCCTTCGTTGGCGAGCCACTGCTGGCCAACGAAGGTTTGCATAACGTCGGGGTTGTAGCCGATGGTAAGGCCTTGGAGCGCTTGGGGGTCACCCTTGGTCAGGTCGTCGCGATCGGGCTTGGCGTAGATGTAGTAGCGCTCGGTGCCCTCGGGGTTCGAGGAAAAGAGCAGCTTTTGGGCGCGTTCCTCGGAGTAGGAGATGTTGGGCATGAGGTCGATTTCGCCCGCCTCGAGCATGTCCATAAGCTCGGTGAAGGTGCCGGAGACGTATTCGTACCGCCAGCCGGGCGTGTAGTACGACAGGGTCTGGAGGTACTCGTAACCCCATCCCGAGAGACGCTCGCCGGGGGTGCCGTCCTGGAAGCCCTCGTTGTTGACGAGCCAACCAACGCGGACCGTCTTGACTGGCTGACTAGAGTCATCGGCAAAAGCCTGGACAGGCGCGATAGAACTCAGCACGGCAAGCGCGGCAAGCACAATGGCCAGGGTGCGATATATAACTGAACGAAGGACAGTGGCAGCTCTCACATGCAATCCTAACGAATCGAGACATTACCGCATAAGAATACCAGCTCCGCCGGCCCAGTCGGCAGCAGCACCGCTAAACGGTCTCGTCCGGCAGTCATTGGGGACGTTCTTAAACGACTAGTCATTGGGGACGTTCTTGTTTGACTAGTCATTTAAGAACGTCCCCAATGACTAGTTTCGTTTGCGGGGGAGGCGTGGGACAATACCGAGCGAACGTGATTGGGCATCTGGGAAAAGGGGTCGCGATGAAAAAGCTCAAGACGCTTGCTGACGTGTTGCGCCAGGCGGGCTTCGTGCGCATTACGGAGCTGTTCCTCGTCTTCTATCTGCTATGCTCGACGGCCGTTTGGCTGTCCGAACCCACGACCCTCACGTTTGGCGATGGCCTGTGGTTTAGCTTTGAGACGGTCTCGACCATCGGCTTTGGCGACATTCCGGCCGAGACGCCGGTTGCTCGCGCTATTACCGTCGTCTTGAGCGTCATCAGCATCTTCTACATCGCCATGCTCACGGGCGTGGCGGTGAACTACTGCAATACGCTTATCAAGATGCGTCAAAAGGACACCGTGGCGCGCTTTATGGACGATCTTGAGCATTTGGAAGAGCTCGATCGCGACGAGCTTGCCGATCTTTCGCGTCGCGTGCGCGAGTATCGTCGACGCCAGCGCTAAGACGAACGTCGCGCGCCACAACAGGGGGACTGAATATGCATATCACCGTGTATCTGGGTGCCAGTGCCGGCAATGACCCGGCGTTTCTGCCCGCGGTGCAGGAGCTGGGCAACTGGATTGGCGCCAACGGGCACGCGCTGGTATATGGCGGGTCCAAATCGGGCCTGATGGGTGCACTCGCCGATAGCGTACTCGAGGCGGGTGGACACGTGACGGGTGTTGAGCCGAGCTTTTTTATCGAGGCTGAGTTTCAACATGACGGTATCGACGACCTCATAGTGACGAGTGATATGGCGGAGCGCAAGGCCAAGATGATTGAGCTCGGCGATGCGTTCATCGCCTTTCCCGGTGGGACGGGCACGCTCGAGGAGATTGCCGAGGTCATGTCCGCGGTGTCGTTGGGGCACCTGAGTGCTCCATGCATCCTGTATAACCTGGACGGTTACTACAACGACCTCAAGGCGCTGCTCGAGCACATGATTGATAAGGGCCTATCGAGCCCGCGGCGCCAGCACGGCATCTACTTTGCCGACGATTTGCGCGAGATTGCCTCGATTATCAACGGATAAGTCTTGAGCCTGCCCCACTATGGCTCCCAATGGTGCCGTTCGCGGCGTGGATGGTTGGCTCGTTCGGGCAACGCTCGCTCTACAATAAAACGTATCTATGTCGACTTTGACCGCGGGAGGACCCGATGGACAACCTTGCCAAACCCACAAACCGCGCGCTGTTTTTAGTTAGCGTTGCCGTGACCGGTGCGTTCGCAGGTGCCGCGGTCTGGCTGTTCTTTTTTGCGATGGAGCACGGTATCGACTATCTATGGACCGAGATTCCGCACGCGCTGGGTGCCTCTTCGCCCGAGCTTGCCAGCGGCCCGTTTGGCTTTTTGCCGTACCCGTTTTTTGTCTGCCTGCTGGGCGGCCTGTTAATCGGTCTGTACGAAAAGATGACAGGCACCAAGACCGATGATCTCAATCAGGTGATGGCTAAGGTTAAGCAAGACGGGCGCTACCCATACGACAACCTGGGCAAGCTTTCGCTCGCGGCGTTGCTGCCGCTGCTGTTTGGCGGAAGCATTGGACCGGAGGCCGGCCTGACCGGCGTTATCGCCGGTCTGTGCAGCTGGGTCGGCGACCGCATGCGTCGCTTTGGCGCCGAGTTTAGGGAGCTCACGCTGCTGGGTACCCAGGCTGCCCTGACGGCGCTCTTTACCGCGCCCGTCTTTGGCTTTGTGGCGCCGCTTGCCGGTAGCGCCGACGGCGACGAGGGCTCTGCGTCCGACGAGATCACGATCAAGCTGCCCAAAGCACAGAAGACCGTGGTCTACGGCATTGCGATTGCCGGCGGCCTGGGCACCTATCTGCTGCTCGGCCAGCTCATGGGCGGCGGCATGGGCATGCCCAGGTTCGAGTCCGCCGAGGTGGGCAACCTGGAGCTTACCTGGCTCATTCCGCTGGCGTTGGTTGGCACCGTTTGCGGTTGGCTGTACTTTGTCTCCGAGCATGCAAGCGAGGCGCTGTCCCATGCAATAGGGGAGCGTCCTGTCGTCAAGGCCATGCTAGCCGGGCTGGCGCTCGCCATCTGTGGTACGGTCCTGCCCTATACCATGTTTGCCGGCGAGACCCAGGCCGACGTGCTCATGGAAACCTATCTGACCATTCCCGCCGGCGTGCTTATCGCGACCGGCCTGGTCAAGGCCATGCTGACCCCCGCCCTCATCAACCTTGGTTGGCGCGGCGGTCACTTCTTCCCCGTTATCTTCTCAGGCGTAAGCCTGGGCTATGGCCTTGCCATCCTCACCGGCGCAGATCCGGTCTTTTGCGTCGCCGTCTGCACGGCATCGACGATGGGTGCGGTCATGCGCCAGCCTGTCATGGTTGTGGGCCTGCTGCTTATGTGTTTCCCGCTCAAGGGCATCGTTTGCATGATCATCGCGGCTGTCATCGCCGCCGGCATTCCGCTGCCCAAGCCGCTGCGCAAGTAGCACGGTAGCGCGCAGTCAGTACAAACATCTCAAGTCCGGTGCGGGCGCTGTGTCACGGATTTGCGGGTGGACTGGATTTCGTTCGGTATCGGCGCTACTTCCAAACCGCGAGCGCCGCAGTGCCCAGTACGATGAGGGCGAGACCGATGGCGCTGCGCCGCGAGACCTTTTCGTTGAATGCCAAGCGCGCAAATAGTACCGATACGACAATCGATAGTTTGTCGATCTGCACCACGACGCTCACCTGGCCTGCGGCGATGGCATAGTAATAGAGCAGCCACGATGCTCCGGTCGCGATGCCCGATGCCGCGAGAAATACGAGCTCGTAGCGGTCTACGTGCACGGCTTGGCCCATCTTGCCTTTAGCTGCCACGATTGCCCATGCCATAACCAGTACCACGCAGGTGCGGATTGCCGTGGCCAGGTTTGACTCGACGCCTTCGATGCCGATCTTGGCGAGGACGGAGGTGAGTGCTGCGAACATGGCGGCGCCGAGGGCGTAAGCGAGCCAGGTCCGGTCTTGCTGCTGTTCGGGTCCGGCGGATTGCTGCTTCTCGGTCATTAAAAAAGTGCCGAGGGTAATGACGGCGGTTCCCACGAGCTTAACCGCAAGGTTGCTCGTCTCGCCAAAAAGCACGATGGCGATCAGCGCGGCGAGCACGGTGCTCATCTTGTCGACCGGTACGACCTTATTGACGTCTCCGATGCTCAACGCCTTAAAGTAACAGATCCACGAAGCGCCGGTAGCGAGTCCCGAGAGGACGAGAAAGAGCCAGGATCTGGGTTCGATGCTGCCAATGGTTCCAATGGATCCAGAAATGCCCGCCATTGCCCAGGCGAAAACGAGCACCACGCAGGTGCGAATGGCCGTCGCGACATCGGAGTCGGTCTGCTTGATGCCGCATTTGGCCAAGATGGATGTGATGCCGGCAAAGAATGCTGACGCAAATGCTGCGACAACCCACGACACGGGTGCGGTGCCTCCTTGGATAATGGGTTTATCCTGCGAGTTTTATGGACATGAGGATACCGCCCCACCATGAAGGTTTGATATGGCCGCGGCGAGACGGGGGTTATGTTCCGGGGAGCCATTTGGTGAAGGCTCGAATTGAAGGTGAGTGTTTTTCCGAGAAGTGAACGAGTAAATATGGACCCCTGGAGCATGCACACTTTTTTCGAATAAAACCGCAGGATTCCTAGGCAAAAACCGCAGGAATTAAGCCCATAAAAATGTCGATGATACGGGGTGCTGATTTTACTCGTTCACTTCTCGGAAAAACATTCACCCTCGATATGCTGTCGGCTTCTCTTTGGTTGCCAAGATTTAAACGGCATGCCGTGAAGGGCGGTAGCGACGTTGTTGCTGCTTCGTCTTATCTAGTAAATGAGGTGGCGTGCAGCCCAAGCCCTTTGGCTGTCGATTACAGATCGCGTGCTCGATAAACCTTGGTGCTGACGGTGTAGCTGATTGCACATAGCGCGAGGGCAAGTGTGGCGATGCCTGCACACAGACAGCCAAGGACGGCGGGATCGGGATTCGCTCCGGCAATCGACATGAGCCAGTTGCTGATGGGGTTGGAGGAGCTCAACGTGGCAATGGCAAGGCACCAGAGCAGGGCAAACAGGCCGACGGATAGGCGCAGCGCCTCCATGTGTCCAAATCGGAAGAACAGCGGCTGTGCCAAAAACACCATCATGAGGGAGATGAGCATCGATGCTACCGAGGCTATAGCGATCTCAAAGACCGTCTGTCCCGTCGAGGGGATGCCCACGCTGTTGAATAGCGGGATGGAGACGATGCTCAGAAGCGCGGCGGCGCACGCCATGACAGCCGAGAAGACAATGATGCTCAGGTAGCGTGCGCAAATAATGTCTTTGCGCGTGAGAGGCAGCGTTGCCCGATAACGCTCCCATCCGTTTTGATTGTCGAAGCCGGCCAGCGAGCTCATGACCATGATGGGCGACATGGCGCTGACCGCGCAGGCGCCGGCGCTCATGCCGGAATCGCCATCCGACGCGTTGGCAAGGGTTAGCACGACGAAGATGAACAGGCTGACGCCCGCGATGCTCGGGATAAGCGTGCGAACGATGGCGAGCTCGGACATAAAGGCGCGTTTCATTTCGAAGCCCCTTTCAGCATGAGGCAAAGATAGTCATCAATGGTTGTCCGATCGCAGGGAATCTCTGGGAAGGCCTCGAGCGTTTCGCGACGGTTGGGCACGAGTACGTCCACGCTGTAGGCGTGGCGGGCGGCACGGGCACCTTCGACGCCAGCCATAAGCTCGGCGGCCTGTGCTTGGGTGCAGTGGGCGATGCCGGCTCGGTCGGTAATGTCCTCGCGCGGCAGGTCAAAAATAATCGAGCCAGCATCGATGCAGATAACGCGGTCGGCGGCGCGATCGAGGTCGGACGTAATGTGGCTCGAGAGCAGCACGCTGTGCTGACCGTCGGCGACAAAGGCAAGCAGCTCATCGAGCAGTTCCTCGCGCGCCATGGGATCGAGGCCCGCGGTGGCTTCGTCCAAAACGAGCAGCTTGGCATTGTGGCTGAGCGCACAGGCAAGCTGCAGTTTCATGCCCATGCCGCGGGAGAGATCCTTGACCTTTGTCTTGGGATCGAGGCCAAATCGGTTGATGAATCCGGCGAACGTTTCGCGGTCCCACGTGGGGTATGCCGGGCCTACGAGCGACTCGATCTGGCCCACCTTGAGCGTGGAGGGGAAGGGGCACATGTCCAGGACAAGACCGACGCGGGAGCGTAGATGGCGTTGCGACTCATCGGGCGCGTCGGCGCCACAGCGCTGCCCAAACAGGTGCACCTCGCCGGCATCGAGCTTTATAAGCCCGAGCGCGGCTCGAATCGTCGTGGTTTTGCCGGCGCCGTTGGCACCCACAAAGCCGACAATCTGGCCGGGCTCCACAGCGAGTGTGACATCACGCAGCGAAAAACGGTCGCTCACACGGCGCGAGATACCTTTGAGTTCTAAAAGGTTTTGCATGGTATAGCCTTTCTTGCAGATGGCTACTGCATGGTTTCGGGGGCCACGAGGTCGAGCATTTCGTGCAGCTTGTCGCGCGTGACGCCCAAGGCTTCGGCTTGGCTTGCCGCTTTCGCAAGCAGCTCTTCGATATGGCAGAGCTGGTTTTCGCGCAAGAGCTCCTGGTTGCCCTCGGTGACAAAGCAGCCCTTGCCCTGCACGGTGCAGATAAACCCGAGCTGCTCCAGGTCGGCGTAGGCGCGCTTGGTGGTGATGACGCTCACGCCAAGATCGCTCGCGAGTGTACGGATGCTGGGGAGTTTGGCTCCCGCAGTGAGTGTGCCCGAAAGGATTTGAGCTTTGACCTGCGAGGATATCTGTTCGTAGATGGGCTTATCGCTCGAATTGGATAGGATGATGTCCACAGCGGCTCCTTAGCTGTTGGGCTACACGTGTATATAACCGGTAAGCACAGTATATATACACTATGCACAGTTATGCAAGAGCTAAATGTGGAATAGACCATCGGCGCCGCGCTTGCTCCAAAACAATCTCAATCTGTAACATCTGGGTCCGTTTTTGGTCGCCAGCTGTTACAGATTGAGATGTTATTTTCCCGCCTGCCTATTTGTCTCAATCTGTAACAGTAAGAGTCGATTTGCGCGGCTAGATGTTACAGAACGAGACATTGGCTGCCTGCCTTTCCGTTTATCTCGATTTGTAACAGCTAGACCCAATTTGGGCGGCCAGGTGTTACAGATTGAGATTGTGCCGGCGGACAAGTTCGTTTGTCTCAATCTGTAACAGATAGGGGGGCAAATAAGCTCTGCTGTTACAGATTGAGACAGTCTGCTGCAGAATACTTTCGATAACTAGCCGTTCACGTTCTGACTGATGAATTTGTCCTGATAGGCGCCCTAGAGCGAGATTTCGCGGCTACAATAGTGCGGTTACAACGACGTAATGCACTCAATGCAAGAAAGGATCCGCATGGCAAGCCTGTCGGATGAAATCTCGTCGCGCCGCACATTCGCGATCATCAGCCACCCGGACGCCGGTAAGACCACGCTTACCGAGAAGCTGCTGCTCTATACCGGCAGCATCCAGACCGCCGGCTCGGTCAAGGGCAAGAGCTCGGCCAAGCATGCCGTTTCGGACTGGATGGACATCGAGAAGGAGCGCGGCATTTCCGTTACCTCCTCGGTGCTGCAGTTCACCTACAACGGCGCCTGCGTCAACATCCTCGATACCCCCGGCCACCAGGACTTCTCGGAGGATACCTACCGTACCCTTATGGCCGCCGACGCCGCGGTCATGGTCATCGACGGCGCCAAGGGCGTCGAGGCCCAGACCAAAAAGCTCTTTAAGGTCTGCACGCTGCGCCACATTCCCATCTTCACCTTTGTGAACAAGCTCGACCACGAGGCCCGCGATCCGTTTGAGCTCATGGAAGAGATCGAGAATGTCCTGGGCATCAATACGTATCCCATGAACTGGCCGATCGGCAGCGGCCGCAACTTCCGCGGTGTGTTCGATCGCCAGACCCGTCGCGTTATCGCCTTTGAGGGCGACGGCCACGCTAACGCCACCAAGAAGGTCGCCGAGGTCGAGGCCGAGCTGGGCGACCCCGCTATGGACGAGCTCATCGGCGAGGAGAACCATAAGAACCTGATGGACGACATCGAGCTGCTCGATGGTGCCGGCGACGAGCTCGACTTGGATGCCGTGGCCTGCGGCAAGCTAAGCCCGGCGTTCTTTGGCTCGGCGCTCACCAACTTTGGCGTGGAGCCCTTCCTCAAGGAGTTCCTGCGCCTGGCCCCGACGCCGCGCGCCTATACCGATACGCTCACCAACGAGCCGGTCGATCCCTGCCGCGACGACTTCAGCGGCTTTGTGTTTAAGATCCAGGCCAACATGGACAAGAACCACCGCGACCGCATCGCCTTTGTGCGCATTTGCTCGGGCAAGTTCGAGCGCGGCATGGACGCCTTCCACGTGCAGGGCAACCGCAAGCTCAAGCTTGCCACGGGTACCTCGATGATGGCCGATGACCGCGCCATCGTGGACGAGGCGTATGCGGGCGATATCGTGGGCCTGTTCGACCCGGGTATCTTTAGCATCGGCGACACCGTGTGCTCCGGCAAGCGCCACGTGCAGTATCCGCAGATCCCGACGTTTGCCCCCGAGATGTTTGCTCGCATTACGCAGGTCGATACGCTCAAGCGCAAACAGTTCGTCAAGGGTATGGAGGAGCTTGCCCAGGAGGGTGCCATCCAGATCTTCCGCGAGCTTGGTGCCGGCATGGAGAGCGTCATCGTGGGCGTGGTCGGCGTGCTGCAGTTTGAGGTACTCGAGCGCCGCCTCAAGGCCGAGTACCGTGTCGAGGTTCGTCGCCAGCCGCTGCCCTATACGGACATCCGCTGGATCCAGAACGACCCCGATACCATCGATATCCCGGGCCTTTCGCTCACGCGCGACACGCTGCGCGTCGAGGACATGCGCGGCGGTAAGCTGCTGCTGTTCACGAGCCCGTGGAACGTGGATTGGGCAACCGATCACAACCCCGATCTTATCCTGTCGGAGTTTGGCAACGTAGCGTTTTAACGCATCGGCGCGGTGGCCCTGCGGGGCTGCCGCGCCGTTTGCTTGCCTGATGCCGTGTGAGCGGCTATCATACCCACCGTCGTCTCAAGACCGGGGCGTCCGAGCAGTTCGGGTCCGATATCCTGCTCGTTAAACCTAAAACCAAAGGAGTACATAATGATCAAGAAGGTCATGGAGGACTACAAGGTCCTGTTGCGGAGCATTCCCGCGGCAACGGTTTCGCTGTTTTTCGTGAGTGTCATCATGATGAACCTGCTGGCCAACAAAGAGCTCATCAGCCTGCCGTATCTGGCACTCGATTGCGGCTTTGTGGTGAGCTGGGTTTCGTTTTTGTGCCAGGACATGATCTGCAAACGCTTTGGCGCCAAGGCATCCATCAAAATCTCTATCCTCGCGCTGCTGGTCAACCTGGCCGTGAGCCTGTGCTTTTGGGCATGCTCGCTCACGCCCGGTATGTGGGGCGCCTACTACGACACGGGCATGATCGAGGTTAACACTGCCCTTAACGCTACCATCGGTGGCACCTGGTACGTGGTGCTGGGCTCTTCGCTGGCAATGCTCGTCTCTGCCGTGGTTAACTCCACGCTCAACCAGTCGCTCGGCCGCATGCTCAAAAAGAATAATTTTGCGAGCTTCGCCTTCCGCTCCTATGTGTCCACGGGTGTTGGCCAGTTTATCGACAACCTGGTCTTTGCCATTGTGGTGAGCCACACGTTCTTTGGCTGGACGTGGGTACAGGTCCTTATGTGCTCGCTGACCGGCGCTGTTGCCGAGCTGCTGTGCGAGGTCTTCCTGAGCCCCGTGGGCTACAAGGTCGTGCGTGGCTGGGAGCGTGAGAATGTGGGCGCCGAGTACCTCGAGCGCCACGCAACCGCCTAAGGAGCAAGTATGCGGGTTTTGATCACGGGCGCTTCGGGCGGTATCGGAGCCGCGTGCGTGCAGCGCTTTTTGGACGAGGGCCACGAGGTCGTGGGCTTTGATCTGCTGCCGGCGGCGATCGAACACGAGCGCTACCGCCATCTGATCGTTGATGTACGCGAGCCGGACTCGTTTCCAGGCGATCTTGAACCCCAGGTAATCGTGAACGTTGCCGGTACGCAGGATTCGGCCGACGATATTGCTGCCAACCTGCGTGGCACCATCAACGTGACCGAGCACTACGCCTTTGTGGGGGAGGGGCTTGCCGCCAAGCCGACACTGGCTATCAAATCCGTGGTCAACGTGGGGTCGGCGAGCGGACATACGGGATCGGAGTTTCCCGCCTATGCTGCCAGCAAGGGCGGCGTTATCGCCTACACCAAGAACCTTGCAAACCGCCTGGCACCGCAGGCCATCGCCAACAGTGTGGACCCGGGCGGCGTTATCACGCCGCTCAACCGTTGCGTGATGGAAGACGAACACCTGTGGAACCAGATTATGGAGCTCACGCCGCTTAAACGCTGGGCCACCGCCCAAGAGATCGCCGAGTGGATCTACTTTGTGGGCGTGACCAACCGGTTTATGACCGGGCAGAGCCTGCTGATCGATGGCGGCGAGGCCGGCCGCACACAATTTATTTGGCCCGAATAGGAAACGCGCCCGATGGAAAGCCGTCGGGCGCGTTTTTGATGTATCGATTTTTAGCTGAGGCAAGTCCAGTTGACGGGGGTCGAGCCGTGCTGTTCGAGTAGCCGATTGGCAGCGGAGAAGGGGCGCGACCCCATAAAAGCGGGGAGTTCTGCCGTGGCACGGTTGGCCGAAAGCGGCGAGGGGTGCGTAGAGGCCAGGCAGAACTTGCCGGTTGCCTTGCCCGCGCCGATTGCGGCGAGCTTGCCTTCGACCATCTGCTGGGCAAAGCGGCCCCATGCCAAAAAGACTACCGGCTGGGGCAGCTGGCAGCAGCGTTCGATAACGTAGTCGGTGAGCGTGCTCCAGCCCAGCTTGGCGTGCGAGTTCGCGGCATGCTCGCGCACGGTGAGCGTAGTGTTGAGGAGCAGGACGCCCTGTTGTGCCCATGGGGTTAGGTCTCCCGTGGCGGGAATGGGGCAGCCCAAATCGGCTTTGAGCTCCTTATAGATGTTGCGCAGGCTCGGCGGCAACTTGGTTTGCGTCGCGGGGACCGAGAACGACAGCCCCATTGCCTGGTTGGGTCCGTGATAGGGGTCTTGACCCAAGATGACAACCTTGACCTGGTCGGCCGGCGTGTAGGCGAGGGCATTGAGGATGTCGTCTTGTGCCGGGTAGATGGTTTGCTCGGCACGCAAAAGGGCGATGCGCTCGAGCAGCTGGTTCGTAGTGTCACGTACCGGCTGCGGCGCATCGCCCAACCAAGTTGCTATGTTGTGGTCGCGGGTTGCGGTGTCCATGGGGCTCCTTTATGGTAGATGCTCTGTTGGCATCTATTGTAAAGGCGCACCGGTTGCCTTTATGACACGGCTGTATGAAGAACGGGGTCTACGAGACGCGCTCGGGCGCTCCTGCCATACGGGCCTGTCCATGTGCACGGAGGCGCGGAAGCTCGACGGTTGCCACCATGACGCCGGTGAGGATGAGGGTGGCGCCAAAGAAGGCGATGGGGTTCAGGACCTCGCCGACCAGGAAGAACGAAAAGACGGCAGAGCAGACCGGCTCGAGCGAGAAAGCGAAGCCGGTGGTCTCGGCAGGCACGTGGGGCTGCACGAGCGTTTGGGTGATAAAGCCGTAGGCAGAGCAGATGAGTGCGAGCGCGACGACGACCACGATCTCGCCCGGCGTGCTGGGAAGCGTGAAGCCGCCAAAGGTGAATGCTGCGACGCCCGAGAACAAGCCGCCAAAGCCCAGCTGCCAAACGCCCAGAGCCAGCGGGTCGACTTCTTCGACAAAGCGCTTGGCGACAATGATGTGTCCGGCGTAGACAAAGGCGGAGAGCAGCATGATGAGCGCGCCCGGGTTCAGGCTGGTGAAGTCGGCGCCCGAGAGCAGCAACATGCCGCAGGTGACGATGGCAGTGCCGACGAGCACTTTGCGTTCGGGGGCGCGGCGCAGCAGGGCGGCGTTGGCAAACGGCACGATCACGACCGTCAGGCTCTGCAAAAAGCCGGCAGTGGAGGCAGAAGTGAGGCTGGAGCCCAGGCACATGCAGGTGAGCTCGGTTGCCATAATGGCGCCGATGATGGCGGCGCGGACCATAAGGTCGCGGTTGATGCGCAACGCGTGCTTGTGGAAGAGCGACAGGCAGACCACAAAGGCGATGATGCAGCGTAGCGCGACGATGCTCGTGGCGTTCATGCTGTCCATGCCGATCTTCATGAGGGGGTACGAAAAGCCCCATGCGACGGGAACGGAAAATGAGAGCGCGATTGCTTTTTTGCGGTCCATGGGGCTCCTTTTGTTACAGAACGGTTTCGTAAAAAGGATTCTGCTCCCAGATGTGGATGTAGTAAAGCGAATGTATCTTCAGTAAGATTAAGAAATGCTAAAGTTGGTGCGAAATGCGTTGGCAAAACGTTTTACGGCTGCATTGATGTGGAGGCACGATGGCATCGCGGTATCAGATTGTTTGTATGGTGGTCGATCGCGGCAGTCTTAAGGGCGCGGCGGACGAGCTGGGCTATACGCAAAGTGCGGTGAGCCAGGCCGTCAAGGCGCTCGAGCGCGAGCTGGGCACCACGATTATCGAGCGTGGCAAGCAGGGTGTGTCGCTTACGCGCGACGGTAAACAATATCTGCCGTACCTGCGCCAGATTGTGACCGCCGAGGCCGAGCTCGAGGGCAAGCGCCAGGAGCTGCTGGGGCTTTCGTCGACCGATATTCGCATCGCGACGTTTACCAACGTGAGTCGTACCGTGCTGCCGCGCGTGATCCGCGATTTTGGGGCCCTGCACCCGGGGGTGCACTTTACCCTCAAGCAGGGCGATTACACGCGCAACGCTCAGTGGGTGCACGACGGCGTGGTCGATTTTTGCTTTACGGCGCGCGGGTTTACCGCAGGGCTCGAGAAGCGTGTGGTCTATCACGACGAGTTGGTGGCATTGTTGCCGACCGCGCATCCGCTGACGGCAAAGGAAAAGGTGACGCTCGCCGACCTGGCGTCCGAGCCGTTTGTGCTGCTGGATGAGGGCGAACAGAGTCTGGTGCTCGATGCATTTGCGGCGCACGGGCTGTCGCCGCACGTGATGAGTGAGGTGACCGACGACTACACCATCATGGCGATGGTGGAGGAGGGCCTAGGCGTGAGTATGCTCTATCGCCGTACCGTCGAGGGTATGCGGGCCGATATTCGCGTACGTCCCATCGTGCATGCTCCCTCGCGCGACGTGGTGGCAGCTTGGCGTAGCTGGGACACCATGCCTATCGCCACGAGGCGTTTTATCGACTATATGAGCTCGCATATTGTCAATTAATGACTGGCGTGGCGTTGAGTGCAGTGTTTAGCGGGCTGTCGCTTTGGCTTGGGTGGCGCGATAGGTGCGTGCCGGGTGGCAGAGTAGCACCGCCACGACCATAAAGAACGCCGTGGTGCCCAGGCTGATGGGGTAGACCATCATGATGTTCGCAAAGGTGCGGAAGTGCGGGAACACGCAGAACACCCAATAGAAGCGGATGCCGCAGACGCAGATCATGGTGATGAGGGCGGGCGTGAGCGAGATGCCAAAGCCACGCAGATAACCGGACATGTTTTCGTAGAACATGCTAAAGGCGTACGCCGGGAAGATCGAACACACGCGGATATAGCCGATCGAGACGATGTTGGGATCGCTGTTGAACAGCGACAGGATCTCGCGCCCCAGGCCGACAATGACGACAATCGTGGTGAGCGCAACGATGCCGCCTTCGACCAGGCAGACCTTGAGCGTCTTGGTGCAGCGGTCGATCTGGCGGGCACCGTGGTTTTGTCCCACAAAGGTGGTGCAAGCCTGGCTAAAGCTGTTGAGCAGGTTGTAGCACACGTACTCCAGGCTCATGGCGGCGCTCGAGGCGGCCATGACCTCGGTGCCCAAGCTGTTGATGGCAGACTGGATGATGATGTTGGCGACGGCAAAGACAGCGCTTTGGATGCCGGCGGGCAGTCCGATCTTGACGATGCGCTTGAGGGCGACGGGGTCGATAGCCAGGTCGCGCGGGGTGACGCGGACGACGGAGTCGGTCTTGAGCAGGCGAATAAAGAGCGTAGCGGCGCTGACGGTGTAGGCGATGGCGGTGGCGATGGCGACGCCCGCGACGCCCCAGTGGAGTACGGGGACAAAGATGAGGTCCAGGCCAATGTTGAGGACGGTGGACACGGCAAGCGCCTGCAGCGGCATGCGGGTGATGCCGACGGAGCGGAAAATCGCGGCCTCAAAGTTGTAGAGCAAAATCGAGGGCATGCTGAGCAAAAAGACACGTAGGTAGAGTGAAGCGAGCGGCATGGTCTCGGCGGGAACGTTGAGCGCGGCGAGCATGGGCTCGGCAAAGACCTCGCCCAGGGCGATGACGACAAAGCCCACGAGCGCCATTAAAATCGAGGTATGGACGGCGCGTTTGACCATGTTCTGATCGTTGCGGCCGATGGCGTTGGCGATGACCACGTTGGAGCCAAGCGACATGCCAATAAACAGGTTGAGCATAAGACTGGTAAGCGGAACATTGGAGCCGACCGCTGCCATGGCGAGGGTTCCCTGGTCGCCCGAGAAGTTACCGATGATGACCGTGGCGATGAGGTTCGACAGCTGCTCCAAGATGCTCGTGGCGGCCACGGGGAAGGCGAACAGGGGGATATTGCGCCACAGCGAGCCGGTGGTCATGTCAATGTGCTTAGATACGGTGTCAGCCATATGCTCTCAATCTCTAATATGCTCTTTCGTGCTTATTTGCGCAGATGATGATACTCCTAATCGACTAGTCATTGGGGACGTTCTTAAACGACTAGTCATTTAAGAACGTCCCCAATGACTAGGTGGGGAAGGCGTGCGACAATGGTGGGCGTTGTGTTGTTCGCGCTAAGGAGTTGCCATGTTGTTGTGTCCCGTTTGCCATGAGCCGTTGGCGGACAATGAGCGCGGTGCTGCATGCGCGGGCGGTCACCGGTTTGACCGTGCTCGCGAGGGTTATCTATATCTGCTGCGCTCGTCCAAGAGCGGTGACTCCATGGGCGATCCCAAGTCGCAGGCACGCAGCCGTCGTGACTTTTTGAACCGTGGATACTACGCGTCGTTGCGCGATGCGATGGTTGAGCTGGTGCGCGAGCGGGTGTCTGGACGTGCCGCGTCTACGAACTGTCCCATGACGCTGCTCGATATTTGCTGTGGCGAGGGCTACTACACCAGCGCCATGGGCGCGGTGCAGGGCGTGGACGCTTACGGGTTTGATTTGGGCAAAGAGATGGTACGCCTTGCCGCCAAGCGCGGCGATGCGACCTACTTCGTGGCCAACATGAAGGACATCCCCGTGGCTGATGGCGCCTTCGATATGGTGACCGAGCTCTTCGCTCCCTTTAACGAGCGTGAGTTTGCCCGCGTGCTGGCGCCAGAGGGCTCGCTCTACACCGTGGTGCCGGGCGCCCGTTATCTGTTTGGGCTCAAGGAGGTACTCTACGACACGCCGTACCTTAACGATGAGAAGCTGCCGAAGACTACCGAGCTCGAGTTAGTCGGAACGCAGCGGGTGTCTGCGAATATTACGCTTCGGACCCAGGCGGACATCGAGGCGGTGTTCCAGATGACGCCGTACTACTACCGCACGCGCCCTGCCGACAAAGAGCGCCTGGCAAACCTGGACACGCTCCAAACCGATATCGACTTCATCATCGCCGAGTACCGCCACGGCTAACAACCTGCCAAAAAGGGACAGGTTTTTTTGGTAGGTTTTATCTGGGCAAACGTAAAGGGCCGACCGCGGAGATGCGCGATCGGCCCTTTTTAGTTGCTTGGCTGCAGAGGTTATGAGAAGCGAGCGCTTATAGGCGGTCCTTGTTCTCGGCCTTAACGGCGTGTGCCTGCTGAACAAAGAACAGGTCGTACACCACGATGACAAAGGCGCCAAAGTTGATGGCGTCGCCGCCAAACGCGGGAAGCGTGAGCACCGCTTGGGCAAGCGTGGCGACCGCGGCAACAATACCGAGCTTAAACGCGCCGTCCACCTGCGAAGGCTTGTTGGCGCCCTTGATACCGGCGACGCCTGCGGCAAGGTCGACGAGACCCTTGGCGATAAGCACGACCGCTGCGAGCGTGGCGTACGAACCGTACGTGGAATCGAGACCGCCCGTGGCGATACCGACGCCGGCGGTGACGAGGCTGGCGATGCCCAAAACAAAGTAGATGAGAGCAAGGATTTTGAGAGTCTTGCGAGTGAAGCTCATGGCTGGTCCTTTCGATACGAGTACGCCAACTTGGCGCACCCAATGTACTGCACATATGGTGAAGCACATTGTAGTTCAACGCGGCGATGCATGCGTTTGAAAGCGCATTGAGCCCGCGCAGCCAAACCCAACCTTTCAAAAAGGAAAGCTGGGCGTAAGTCAAATCGATGGCAGCGTATGCGCGGCGCTGCGATGATGGGTCCATGGTAAGAGCTGGACCGAAGGAGGAGCCATGATGTACGGAGCAGGGCAAGTGCATGAGCCGCGGTCGTTGGGAAGGCGCATGGGTGATTCTGTGATCGCTGCCGTGTGCACGGGATTGATGGCGGTGCTTTGCATTGGGATGCTGTGGGCCATGTCGCATGTGGGACAATAGCGGACGGTTGGGTGCCGACATAAACGGCGCTCACGTATTCGTTTTGCTTGTTAAGGAGTACCCATGGGCGTCGTCGATCCCTTTTCTGCTGCTCGGTCCGCGGGGCTTGAGCTGATCGGGAAGTCCGAGGGCCTCACGCTCACCGACGGCACGATGGAGCTGCGTGCCGATTTTGGCCGCATGCTTCCACGGCTCAAGCAGGGCCGTCTGCAGCAAGAACTGCTGGTAAAGGCTGCGCGCGCAAAAGGCATCGAGAGCCCATGGGCGATTGACGCCACGGCAGGCTTTGGCGAGGATTCGCTGCTGCTGGCGGCCGCGGGCTTTACCGTCGATCTGTATGAGCAGGATTGCGTGATCGCGGCGCTCCTCAAGGATGCTTTGGATCGCGCGGCAGATGATCCGGCGCTTGCGACAGCCGTGGCGCGCATGCGCTTACATGCGGGCGAGGACAGCATTGCCGGCCTTTACCATACAGCTGAGCTGATCGGGCGGGGCGAGCTCACCGCTCCCGACGTGGTGTATCTGGACCCCATGTTTCCCGGACGCACCAAGAGCGCGGCGGTTAAAAAGAAATTCCAACTCTTGCACCATCTGGAGCAGCCGTGCGCCGATGAGGAGACGCTGGTCGAGGCTGCGCTTGCGGTGCACCCGCGTAAGTTGGTTATCAAGCGGCCGGTGAAGGGGCCACTGCTTGCCGGTGTTAAGCCGAGCTATCAACTTGCGGGCAAGGCCGTTCGCTACGATGTTTTGGTGCCGCCGCGCCCGTAGCTTTCGTGCGATGGCCGGCGCTCCGTCAGTGCCGTGCCGATGCGGGGTCTATTTCCAAGGGTGCGACGTCAGGTGCCAGCCGCCGCAGTATTCGCATTTGTAGCAGGCCAGCCCGCGGCGTCCGCGGTTTTCGCAGTCGGCCATAACGGCCTCGGCCTCGGCGCGCGTGTCGTAACGGTTTTTGCGTTCGCACGATTTGTAACGCCAGGCTTCATCGCGCTCGGCGTCCAGGGCGTCGCGGCGCTCGTCCTCGCGCGCAAACAGGTCGCTCATATCGCCGCCGGTAGCAGCGCCCAAAAACTCGCTTTTGGCCTTTGACCAGGCGGCTCGCTTTTTGCTTCCCATCTGCTTCGCGCCTCTCTCCAAACGCTGGTATCATTGCTCAACCAAAGTGATACCAATAAACGTGAGGTCGCCGCGTGATGATCAGAAAAACCCTCGATACCGACATTCCCGCTGTCATGGCTATCTATGACGCCGCCCGCGCCTTTATGCGCGCGCATGGCAACGCCACGCAGTGGCCCGAGGGCACGCCTTCGGCCGAGCAACTGGCTGCCGATATTGCCGCTGGTGGCAGCTACGTGTGCGAAGTCGACGGTCGCGTGGTGGCGACGTTTGCCTTTTTACCGGGCCCGGACGAGTGCTATGACGTAATTGAGGGCGGTCAATGGCGCAGCGACGCTCCGTACGCCGTGCTGCACCGCGTGGCATCCGACGGCACCGTGCACGGTATCGCGGCCGCGATGTTTGCCTTTGCCAAGGAACGTATCGACCATCTGCGTATCGACACGCACCAAGACAACCTGCCTATGCAGGGCGCCATCGCCAAGGCCGGGTTTAAGCGCGCCGGTATCGTATATGTGTCGGACGGTACGCCGCGCGTCGCGTTTGATTGGCTGCGTGAGACATAAGAGCGGGGACGCGTATCAACAATTTGCACGAACGAAAATGGCCCCGGGTGGGGTCATTTTCGTTCGCTGCGCTGTTTTGCGAGCCGGCTTTCGCAAGGCGCGAACCTACGAAAATCGCCGCGCGGCAACGCGGGGCGATGAGCTCGGTCGGGGGATAGGGCCCGCTTCGCCCGTCGGCCCATAAATTGTATCATCCAGTGTGGAACGTGAACGCCCGTTGCCGCGTGCGATGGGCTTGCAATAAGAGGAGAGCCATGTCGAAACAAGCGGTCGTTGGAATCTTGGCGCATGTCGATGCCGGCAAGACCACGTTGGCCGAGGCCATGCTGTTCAACGCGGGTCGCATTCGCAAGCGCGGCCGCGTGGACGATGGCGATTCGCATCTGGACACCAACGCGATCGAGCGCGAGCGTGGTATCACAATCTTCTCGTCGCAGGCCGTGCTCGACCACGGCGATACCCACGTCATGCTCGTGGATGCGCCGGGGCATGTCGATTTTTCTGCCGAGGCGGAGCGCACGCTGCGCGCACTCGACTACGCGATTTTGGTTGTGGGCGCCAACGACGGCGTGCAAGGGCACACCGAAACCTTGTGGCGCCTGCTTGCGCGCTATGACATTCCGACGTTCATCTATATCAACAAAATCGATTTGGAGAATCCCGGCCGCGATGTTTTGCTGGCACAGCTCGGGAAGCGCCTTTCCGAGGGTTGCCTGGATGCCAACGAACTGCTGACGGGTGGTGCCGTTCAGGAGGACGCTGCCGCGTTGGACGAAGCGGCGCTCGAGGAGTTTCTTGAGGCGGGTGAGCTTTCCGTCGCAACGCTGTCGCGCACGGTCGCCGAGCGCAAGCTCTTTCCCTGCTTTGCCGGCTCGGCGCTCAAGGACCAAGGCGTGGACGAGCTGCTGGATGGCATATGCACTCTGATGCGTGAACAGACGTGGCTCCCAGAGTTTGCCGCGCGCGTCTATCGTGTCAGCCGCGGGGATCGCGGCGAGCGTTTGGCATGGGTTAAAGTGACCGGCGGCACGCTGCATGCCAAACAGATGATTAACGGACGTTCCGGTGCCGAGGCATGGGAGCAAAAGGTCGATCAGGTACGCATCTATAACGGCGAAAAGTATGAGCTTGCCCAAGAAGTTGCTGCTGGCGGTATTTGCGCCGTGACGGGTCTTGCGCACGTTCGCCCGGGGGACGCCCTGGGCGCGGAGCCCGCGGGCGATGCGCCTGTCATTGCGCCGGTCCTCACCTATACGGTGCTTCCGGGCGAACACGATGTCCATGCGGTGTTCAAAGCGCTGACTGAGTTAGCGGACGAAGATCCCATGCTCGGCGTAAGCTGGAACACGCATCTTGAGCAGATTCATTTACAGCTGATGGGCGCTGTGCAACTCGAGGTTGTGCAGCGGGTGTTGGCAGATCGCTTTGGCCTTTCGGTTGCGTTTGAGTCTGGCGGTATCCTCTATAAGGAGACTATTTCGCAGCCGGTCGAGGGCGTGGGCCACTTTGAGCCACTGCGCCACTATGCAGAGGTGCATCTGCGCCTGGAGCCGTTGCCGGCGGGTTCGGGCGTGCAGTTTGGCACCGTGACCTCGACTGACGAGCTCGATCTTAACTGGCAGCGTTTGGCGCTCACCAACGCCATGGAGCGCGATCACCTGGGCGTGCTGACCGGCTCGCCCATCACCGATGTGCGCATTACGCTCACGGGCGGCCGCGCGCATGCCAAGCACACCGAGGGCGGCGATTTTCGCCAGGCCACGTACCGCGCGATTCGCCAGGGTTTGATGCAGGCGCGCGAGGCCGGCGCGGCGGTGCTGTTGGAGCCGTGGTATCGCTTTGAGCTCGAGGTGCCGGGGGAGTGCGTGGGTCGGGCGCTCTCGGATGCCACGCGCATGGGTGCCGAGTACGAGCCGCCGACGATGGCGGGGGACCGGGCGAAGCTTGTGGGTCGCGTGCCGGCATCTGAGGTGCAGGATTACGCGCTGGAGGTAGCCGCCTACACGAGTGGTCGCGGGCATCTGTACCTGGAGTTCGCCGGCTATGCGGCTTGCCATGATGCCGAGCGCGTCATCGAGGCGGCCGCCTATGAGCCCGAGGCCGATCTGCCCAACACGCCCGACTCGGTCTTTTGCTCTCACGGCGCCGGTTACACGGTCAAATGGTACGGCGTACCCGCCGCGGCGCACGTAAAGATCGATCCCGCCACCTTCCGCCCCTGGCGAGCAGCAGACGCCGAGTTTTTCGGCCACATGTGACAAAGGGACAGCTCCTTTGTCACATGCTATTGGTATAACTCGGTATAAGTTGGTATAACTATTGCCAGGGTTTGCCAATCCGAGGAGGCCGACATGAATCCAAATCCCTTTAAGCCCACGGCTGGCAAGCGGCCTCCGATGCTCATCGGTCGCGAGTCGGTCATCGAAGATTTCGAAGAAGGGCTCGATAACGGCGCCGGAGCGCCGGGCAGGCTCATGCTCATTACGGGAAACCGCGGCTGCGGCAAGACGGTTCTCCTGCGGGAGCTGCAACGTCTAGCCAATGAGCGCAGATGGGCGGTTGTCTCCGATTCCGCTTCGCTTGGCTTATGCGACCGCTTGGCCGACGCGCTTCGCTCGAATAAACCCGTTGTGACGTCAATGGAGTTCGGGCCGTCATTTGGCCGGATGCCGGTCAAGGCGGCGCGGGCAAAGGGCGAAACGTTGCGAGGGCTGGTCAACGAGCGCCTCAAGAAGCTCGGTCCAGGCAAGGGCATACTGTTTGCGATTGACGAGGCCCAATCGGCGTCTATCGAGGAACTGGCGGCTCTTGCCGTTCTCTATCAGCAGGTGCTCGGAGACCAGGATAATACGGGATTGCCCGATAGCGACCAGCGCGGTCTTGCGCTGGTGTTCGCTGGATTGCCCAGTATGGTTGATGACTTGCTCGAAGAGCCGAGCGTGACGTTTTTGCGCCGCGCCCAGCAGCGTACGCTGGGGGCGATTTCTTTGCCCAAGGTGCGCGATTCATATATCCAGACGGTCAAAGACGCTGGTCTTTACGTTGATGCGGAGACGGCGGACCTTGCGGCACGCAAGAGCATGGGACATCCCTATATGGTTCAGCTCGTGGGCTATTACATGTGGCGCTCTGCTGTCCGACGCAACTCGCAGGTCATTGAAAGGTGCGATGTCGAGGATGGCCATGCGGATGCCGTCTCCGAGTTCTACGAAGCGGTCGACGCGCCCCTGTATTATGGATTGCGCAGTCCGCAACGCCTCTTTATCGAGGCCATGGCGGTTGACGAGGGTAAACCGACGCGCATGGCGGATATTATTGAGCGTTGCGATCGCACCCAGAGCTGGGCGAGTAAATATCGCGCAAGTCTGATTCGCGAGCGCGTCATCGAGGCCGCCGGATACGGCCTCGTCCGGTTTACCGTGCCCATGCTGGGCGAGTATATCCGCGACCGCTTTTTATGGCATGAGTAGGGTGATAAAGATGACGGAACAGAAGATGAGTCCGCAGGCTATCGAGGTGCGTGGCGCGCGCGTCCATAACCTCAAAGACATCGATATCGATATTCCGCTGGGAAAGCTCGTGGGTATTGCCGGCGTGTCGGGCTCGGGCAAGAGTTCGCTGGCACTGGGAGTTCTTTATGCCGAGGGCTCGCGTCGCTACTTGGAAGCACTCAGCACCTATACTCGACGTCGCCTGACGCAAGCCGAGCACGCCCAGGTGGACGAGGTGCTACACGTGCCGGCGGCGCTCGCGCTGCACCAGCGCCCGAGCGTGCCGGGCGTGCGCTCGACCTTTGGTACCATGACCGAGCTCAACAACAGCCTGCGTCTGCTCTTTAGCCGTTGCGCCCATCACGTGTGCCCGCATTGCGGGGCACGTGTGGAGCCGAGCCTTAACGTGGCTGCGGGCCTGTCGCTCACGTGTCCGACATGCGGCCGCGAGTTCTACGCGCCGAGTGCCGAGGATTTGGCTTTCAATAGCGGCGGCGCGTGTCCCGCCTGCGGCGGCACCGGTGTCATGCGCGAGGTGGACGAGGCGAGCCTGGTACCCGACGAGTCAAAGACTATCAACGAGGGTGCGGTCCTTCCCTGGGGCACGCTCATGTGGGATCTGATGAAGCAGGTGGCTGGCGAGATGGGCGTGCGCACCGACGTGCCGTTTAACCAGCTCACGCCTCAAGAGCGCGACATTGTGTTCCACGGTCCGGCGGTTAAGAAACACATTCTCTACGTTCCCAAAAACGGCGAGGGCGCCACGCCGCTCGACTTTACCTATTACAACGCCGTCTATACCGTCGAGAATGCGCTCGCCAAGGTTAAGGACGACAAGGGCCTCAAACGCGTTGCGCGCTTTTTGCGCGAGGGAGCATGCCGCGATTGCGGCGGCGCGCGTCTCTCCGAGGCTGCACGCCAGCCCCAGGTGTGCGGTATCAATCTGGCGCAGGCCGCGGCCATGACGCTGGGCGAGGCGATTGAGTGGGTGCGCGGGGTGCCCGCATCCTTGCCGCCCGAGATGCGGCCCATGGCGACGGATATCTGCGATTCGTTTTTGAGCGCGGCCCATCGCCTGGTTGACCTGGGTCTCGACTACCTTTCGCTCGATCGCGCCGGTGCTACGCTCTCCACGGGTGAGCGCCAGCGTGTGCAGCTTGCTCGCGTGGTGCGTAACCGATCGACAGGCGTGCTCTATGTACTGGACGAGCCTTCGATCGGCTTGCATCCAGCCAATGTCGACGGCTTGGTGGGCGTGATGCGCGATCTGGTGGATGACGGCAACACCATGGTTGTTGTCGACCACGACACGCGCGTACTGGCGGAAGCCGACTATCTGGTCGAGATGGGCCCCGTTGCCGGAGCAGGCGGCGGCAGTGTAATCGCCGCTGGTGCGGTAGACGAGGTCGAGCAATCGCGGGACAGCCGCATCGCTCCGTTTTTGCGCGCCGAGCCCAAGCGCTTGCGCCCACAGGTGACTGACGACGAAATGTTCGACCAGGGCCATATCCGCATGGCGACCGATACCATCCATACCGTCAAGCCGCTCGAAGTCGATATCCCGCGCGGTCGTCTCGTCGCGGTGACGGGTGTTTCGGGTTCGGGCAAGACGACGTTGGTGCTCGAGACGCTCATCCCGGCGCTCAAGGCTCGGGCAGCTGGCGAGCGTCTGCCGGGGCACGTGCGTTGGGTCGATGCCGAGGACATTGCACGTGCCAACCTGATTGACGCCACGCCCATCGGTGCCAACGTGCGCTCGACGGTAGCGACCTATGCCGACATCCATGATGAGCTGCGACGCGCCTTCGCCCGTACGCCCGAAGCCAAGGCAGCCGGCTACAAGGCGGGCGCCTTTAGCTACAACACCGGCGCCTTGCGCTGCCCTACGTGCGATGGAACGGGCTCGATTTCGCTCGACGTGCAGTTTTTGCCCGACGTCGAGATCGTCTGCCCGGCATGCCGTGGTTCGCGCTACGCCGAGGCCGCCTCGCATATCCATCGCGAGGGCAAGGACGGGAGTCTGCTTACGCTGCCGCAGCTTATGGACATGAGTGTGGACGAGGCCATCGACGCCACGGTGGGACTCAAGAAGGTTCAGACGCGCTTGCAGACCTTGCACGACCTGGGCCTGGGTTATCTCACGCTTGGCGAGCCCACACCGGCGCTCTCGGGCGGCGAGGCTCAGCGTCTTAAGCTTGCGAGCGAGATGGGCCGCGTGCAGGACGACGCCGTATTCGTGTTCGACGAGCCCACGATCGGCCTGCATCCGCTCGATGTTCAGGTGTTGCTGAGTGTGTTCGACGGCCTCGTTGCCAAGGGCGCCACGGTTATCATGATCGAACACGATCTCGACCTTATCCGTAACGCCGATTACGTGATCGACATGGGCCCGGGCGGTGGCGACGCGGGCGGGCAAATCGTCTGCGCCGGCACGCCGGGCGACATCGCGGCCTGCTCCGCAAGTATCACCGGCCGCTACCTATAACCGAATGTGACAAAGGGGCTGTCCCTTTGTCACATTCCGGCAAAGACTGTCGGCATCACGGTTTTCTGTTTCGGTTAATTCTGGTTAAAAGCAGTTAATTTCAGTTAAAAGCAGTTAATTCTGGTTAAAAACAGTTAATCACAGTTAAAAGCGAGCGCGTTGTCGGCACGGCGCTTGAATAGCTTGTGCCTGAGGGCCAAAATGGCCTCAGCCCATTCGCGGAATTTGCACGCCCTATAGTGAGTGGGCTCTCGTTTGAGCCGATGCTGCCAGGAGGCGGCCGATAGGGGCAATTATGGACAATCGAATCTTTGGGTATGCGCGTGTCTCATCTGCGGATCAGAACTTGGACCGCCAGTTAGACGCATTGGGAAGGTTTCCCGTTCAACGGGACCAGATTTACGCTGACAAGGCAAGCGGTAAGGACTTTAAGCGTCCTCAGTACCAGCGGCTTCTTCGCAGGTTGCGCGAGGGCGACGTTCTCGTGATCAAAAGTATCGATCGTTTGGGTCGTAATTATCGTGAAGTCCTCGATGAATGGCGACGCATCACGGTGGATAGGCATGCTGCCATCGTGGTGCTTGATATGCCTCTGCTCGATACACGCGAGCAACTCGACGGCATCACGGGAACATTCATGGCGGACCTTGTCCTTCAGATCTTGAGCTACGTGGCGCAGCTGGAGCGTGAAAACATCAAGCAGCGCCAGGCGGAGGGTATCGCATCGGCGCGTCTGCGGGGTGTGAGATTTGGAAGGCCGGCGCTCGAACGCCCGGATAGCTATAGCGATGTCATCAAATCATTCGAAGGAGGTGAGGTTACGAGGCAAGAGGCCGCAACGCTACTGAACGTCAGCACATCGACATTCGATCGTTGGAGGCGGGCGGACACGACCGGTTTTGACCGTTCGCCGTCCGTCCGTCCTCTTTAGCTAGACATTTTGACGAGGGGAGTTTATTGTACAGAGCTCACTCCTTCCCTCGATGTTTATCCAGTTCACGCCCTTGAACCAAATAGTGCCACCGCGTTGCCAATTCGTCTGCTTTTTGGCGAGGGGCTATAAGTCTTAACGTCAATCGAAGGGAAATAGTCGTGAAACGAAATACTACTAAAAAGCAGCCTATGATGGGCTTGCTTGTCCTACTTATCTGTTCTCTAGGATTCATCTCGGCCTGTTCACAGAATGATGCAAACGCTGCAAAGTCGAAATATGTCGACGATAAGGCGATGAATGTTATCGCCGCCGGGTTTGAGAGAAGGTCCGACGTCATTGAATCTAATGCAAACGATGATGATCCTCATTCAACCGAGAATATCCAGGAAGCTATTGAGGCCGAAATCAAGAACGACAAGGAACTCAAGAACGCTAGGTTTAAGGATTCCAAGATGCAACAGGACGTAATCACGTATCTGAATCTGCTTGATGACCAGCTTAAAGTGACCGAGGATTACTCGCAATCGTCTTCGGATTATTACGAAGAGTGGAATAAGGTCTACGATAAGCGGTCTGCGCAGCTCAAAAAGCTTGTTGATAATTACGGGCTGGAAGTCGGGGAGAAATACAAGGATGATTTCAACGACTTAATTAAGAATGGAAAGTCCGTAGCAGAGAAGACCCGCTATGAGGATGCCATCAACAGTTTGATTCAGGGAGCAAATTTCGAAAAATCGGATGACGGTTACGGCCTGTATACGTATACGGCGGTAGTTGAGAACACCTCTGGTATATCGTTCTCTAACGTCAGCCTGACACTTGCTCTCTATGATGCAGATGACATCAAAGCGGAGGAGACCTATGCGGACACTTCTTCGTGGGCGCCGGGTGAGAAAGTCAAGTTCGAGGCAATGTCCGATGTTGACGCTGCGCGCGTTGTCGCATCTGTTTCCAGCTACGATGTAAATAAATAAGTTCTGCACGGAAGGGGCGGGTTAATCGGCAATGAATGGTTGACCTGCCCGTTTTATGCCAATTATTGAACAACAAGTGCCGCGAACGAATGTGTATTATATCGGATTGCAAACAACTGCCCTCGTCTAAAGACATGCTGAAAACGACAATTAAGGCATGAGGTATAACCCACGGCAGTTTCTTAAATAACAGGGATTTTGAAAGGAATAGGGGATGGATGAGATAGAGGAAGGCATGGGGGCGCTGAAAGCGAAACTCGGGAGAATCCTGACAAAGCCCAAGGTATTCTTTGCGGGCCTGGCGCTTGGTGGAGTGATTGTGGCTGTACTTTTCATTACCATCTTTAATAACGGCAAAGCTGCGGGCGCGAAAGAAACGACCCCCAATACGCTTTCCCCGTCGGTCGTGTTTGAACGCATCGCTTCCCAGAACGAGATGGTTTCTGCATCGCAGAACTATGCGATTGTCGATAAGGTGACGGATACCAAGAGGTTCTTCGATTGGTTTGATATCCCGTTTACGGAAAACAGCTTTTGGTACCGCTATGTGGGAACCATCAAGGCGGGTGTGAATCTCGAGACGGCAGAGATACATACAAACAAGAAAAAGCTGACCATTGCGATGGATGAGCCTTATGTAATCTCGAACACGCCGGATATGAATAAGTCGGGTGCTCTCGAGGAACGCAACAACATCCTCAATCCCATTGAGGTCAAAGACGTCACGGCGTTTGAAGCGCAGTGCAAGGAGCGGAGTGAAAGCGAGGCCATCAAGGATGGCAAGCTGCTCGAAGAGGCTCGAGTGAACGCCGAAGCAAATATCCGTGCGATGTTCAACTCAGCATTTGGCGATGAATATACGGTTGATTTCGACTATCGGAAATAGGAGGTCACTATGGAGGATAAAGACGATCTAGCTGTTGTCGAAAGGGAGGAGCTGTCGCGACATAAGCAGAGTTTTGATATCCGTAAGGCCGCTGCCGGGTTGGTTGATGGCGCCGGAAGCGCGATGGCGGGCGCGGTTGCAGCCGTACAGAAAGTTGCCGATGGCGCAATGCGTGCTGCAACTCCGATGGTCGATGACGCCTTGGCGGCTATTGCTGATGCGGCCGATGGTGCAGCAGGTGCTGCTGCGGATATTGGTGACGCCGTCAACGATTGGGCATACCAGCAACAGCTCAATAGGTACAGGCCTGTAACCAAAGAGATCTATCAGAGCCCTTCATTCCATTTGCCGAACATGATTCGAATTGTTGACGGAAATGAGCGTCGGGGCATCGATGTCTGTAGGGATGCTATTGGTTGGTTGGATACTGTTAAGGGCACGCAGATTTTCAATTTGTACCGCGAAGCAATTGGGGATAGCGAGCTGTCTTTCTACCCTAAACCATCTCTTTATTCCACATATTACATAGATGCTTTTGATCGGTCTCGCTTTGTTGATCTAGACTCCTATTTCGCAACCATGCAACAAGACAAGATGGCCGAGTTGAGACGGATTGCGTTCATGCTTGGCGCGAAGCGCTGCAAGTTGGAGGTGACGGAGTACGAGGAAACTCGGAGAGGCCACCAGGTTAAGGGGAATGCCAAAGCGGGAAAGAAGGGCTCGGCTCGAATCAACGGCTCTTTGAGCGATTTAACGAGAAATGAGAAGAAAATCCTGTTTACACAGGAATTCGAGGGAGACATGGTTCCACAGCGCCCTGAACTCCATTGGTATGCCCATGACTCTGACATTCTCTTGTTAATCGAAACGAGATGCGGTGGAGAGGATAAAAACAAGGCGAAGAGTTATCGGGTTGAATTGAAAAGCGAGACGACCATGACCATGTCCGTATCGCTTGCTATGGCTATCGATGAGGCATGCAGCAAGCTGAACATAAGGGCGAATTCGAGCCTGACAAGCCAAGCTAAGCGAGAACTTCGGCAGTCGTTTGTATTTGAAGTTGAATTCTGACGTGAATTGTCAGCAGCCAAATGCGGCAAAGGGTCTGTCCCTTTGCCGCATTTGATGTCAAAACCATTTTGTCGAGGACTAGAGAGTTTGAAAGTCTACCATTTCTACCCCGTCCCCTAATGGCAGGTTTTACATGCCGGCAAAGCCTGTTTGGCGCAGGGCTTCGTAGAGGACGATGGCGGCGCTGTTGGAGAGGTTGAGTGCGCTGATGCGGTAGTCGTCCGGATTGACGAAGTTGCCGCAGATATCCTGCCGAAGGATGGCTTCGTGGTCGTCCTCGGTATGCCCGAGCGATTCCTCGTGGGCTTCCCATGCCTCGGCGTTGTCAAGCGAATCGCAATCGCGCAGCATCGGGATGCGCTCGCAGCACGTGGGCGCTGCAGCGAGTAGCTCCTCGGGAATGCCCGAGCTCTCGCTGCCAAAGACCAAATAGTCACCGTCGCGGTAGGTGCTTTGCGCATAGGTGCGGCGTGCCTTTTTGGTCAGCAGATGCAGGCGGCCATCGGCGGGGGAGAGGCTGTTGCGCGCAAGGAAATCCTCCCAGCCGGCATAGGTTGTCACATCCAAGTTTTGCCAGTAGCCCAGGCCGGCGCGACGTACCGTCTTGTCGTCGAGCGAAAAGCCCAGCGGCTCCACCAGATGCAGGCGGGCGCCGGTGACCACGCAGGTACGGCCGATATTGCCCGTATTGGCCGGAATCTCGGGCGCATACAGCACGATATTGAACATGAATCTCCTTGGCTCAGAACGAAAAACCACCACGAAGGGCACCTTCGTGGTGGTTTGGCGGTTACGTAGGCAGAAAAATGCCCGCTTGGATAAACCTAGGCGCGGTGCCAGTCGGTCAGACAGGCATCGAGGGCAGCGATGAGCGCATCCTTGTCCATGTGACGGCCGATGATGCACAGGCTCGTCATGCGGTCGCCCGTCTCGTCGTCCCAAATCTGCATGATCTCGGGGTTCTCGTCGATGATCTTCTGCTTCTCGCCCTCGGGCGCGGAGTCAACGAACAGACCGTTCTCCATCAGGCGCATCTGGTGGCCGGCCTGCTCAAACATGTAGCACATGTCCGGATCGCCGGTCTGCCACAGCGGACCCTTGACGCGAATGACCTCGTCGGGCCACTCCTGCTCAACAAAATCGGTGAACTTCTGCAGGTCAAACGGCTTGCGGCGCGAGTACACAAAGGTCTCGATGTCATACTCGAGCACCTCGGGGTCGTCGTGCTCCTCGGGATGCTCCATGGCCTCGATCCAGGCGGCGGAGTTGTAGGCGCGCATAAAGTCGAAGCGGCCGGTATCGAGCAGCTCCTCCATGGGAACCTCGCCGTTTTGGGCCTCGACAATCACGGCGTCCTTCTGCAGGCTGCGCACGATGGCCTTAAGCTCGGCGATCTGCTCAGGGCTCACGGTATCGGTCTTGTTGAGGATCAGCGTGGAGCAGAACTCGATCTGCTGGATGAGCAGGCTCTCGATGTCGTCCTCGTCGATATCCTCGGCCAGCAGGTCGCGACCGCCGTTGAACTCGTCGTACATGCGGGCGCAATCGACCACGGCCACGATGTTGTCGAGTGCAAGCTTGGGCTGGCCGCCCACCTTGGCCTCGTCGCAGAAGCTCGAGATGGTGTAGGCGATGGGGATAGGCTCGCAAATACCCGATGCCTCAATGATGATGTAATCGAAGTTGCCCGAATCGGCGATGCCCTGCAGCTGGTTGGCAAGGTCGTCCGAAAGCGTACAGCAGATGCAGCCGTTGGTGAGCGGGATGAGGTCGTCGGTCTCGGAAAGACCGCCGTCGGCGATAAGGCTGGCGTCGACGTTGATCTCGCCGATATCGTTGACGATCACGGCGGCGCGGATGCCGCCGTCGTTAGCGAGGATGTGGTTGAGCAGCGTGGTCTTACCGGCACCGAGGTATCCGGTAAGCATGATGATCTTCACGGGTTTGTTGGGCATGTGCCCTCCTTTGTTAGACATGGCTTACAGTTGAATCTTATGCCAAACGCCTGCTCTTATACCCACGCGCCGGCAAATAACACAAGCTACTCCCAGGCTCCCCATACATCGGGGCAATAACCGACGGTGGCCTTTTTGCCGTTGCGCACGATGGGCTCGGCTAGAACCTGCTGGTTCTCGAGCAGCTTGTCGAAGCGCTGACTAGGGGTGAGGTGCTGGATGAGCGCGAGCGTCTCCTCGTCCCTGGCCTTGGGGTTGAGCAGCTTGTCGATGCCGCCGACCGCCTGCATCACGCTCGTGAGCTCGCCTTTGCTCATCTCCTTTTCCTTAAGGTCGATAAACTGCACCTTAATGCGGCGCTCCTTAAAATAGCGCTGGGCCTTCTTGGTATCGAAGGACTTCTTGGTGCCGAAGATTTGAATATTCATGTTCCGCCGTTCTACCTGATGAAGTTGGTGCGCTCGCGATCGGCTTCGGGGGCTTCGATGCCGGCGGCCTGTCCTGCCTCGATACAATGCAGGAGCCAGGCCATGTTCTTGCCGATGTTGCGCATGGTGGCCAGGCCCTCGGCGTCCTGGGCGGCTTCACCCGGCATGGCGCCAAACACGTTGTTCCAGTACGTGGAGGCCACCACGGGCATCTGGTTGATAGTGAAGTACTTGTTGAGTACATCGAACGTGGTCGACGTGCCGCCGCGACGGGCGATGGCGACCGCGGCACCCGGCTTGTGCGCAAAGGCCTTGCTGCCGGCATAGAATGCGCGATCGAGTGCCGAAAGGATGCGTCCGCTGGGATGCGCATAGTAGACGGGCGAGCCAAAGACAAAACCGTCGGCCTGTTCGGCGGCAGCGATCAGCTCGTTCACCACGTCGTCGTCAAAGGTGCAGCGTTCGCCAAGTTTTCCGCACTGACCGCAGCCGATGCAGTCGCGAATGGGCTTGGCGCCCAGCTGAAACACCTCGGTATCAACGCCTTCTGCATTGAGTTGCTCGGCGACCTCGGCGAGTGCGCGGGCGGTGTTTCCGTTTGCCTTGGGACTGCCGTTGACCAAAAGAACCTTCATCACAAACTCCCTCTGCTATCGGTGAATTCTGCTGAGAATTATCTCACGTTGCGTGCGACGGCGTTGGCACGGTGCGGGCGATGTTTATCTCGCAACGTTCTTAAGGGCGTTCATGCCTAAGGCCACCTAGGGGCATTGCGGTGCGGCATGGGGAATGCATCGGGAAACGTTCGATAAATGCTTATAAACACGTTTTTGACGGCATACGTTGGCAGATATACTTGTTTAGTTCAAAAGCATGAGAACGGAGATGGTTGCATGGCACAGCCGGATACGACGCGCACGGTGGGGCTCGCGCTTGAGGGAGGCGGCTACCGCGGTATGTATACGGCGGGCGTGCTCGATGTTTGGATGGAGCACGGTTTGACCTGCGACCATATGGTGGGTGTCTCGGCGGGCGCGGCGTTTGGCTACAACTTTAAATCGCGCCAGATTGGCCGTGCCATTCGCTACAACAAGGCCTATTGCGCCGATAAGCGCTATGCGGGTGTAGCAAGCTGGCTGCGAACTGGCGATATGTTCAATGCCGATTTTGCCTATCATGAGGTGCCTATCGAGCGCGATCCCATCGACTTGGAGGCGTATCGCGCCTGCCCCATGCGATTTACGTGCGTGTGTACCGATATCGAGACGGGCAAGGCCGTCTACCACGACCTGCCCTATGGCGACGAGAGGGATATCGAGTGGATCCGGGCGTCGTCGGCGATTCCCGTGGCGACGCGTCCCGTTGCTATTGAAGGGCATAAGTATCTGGATGGTGGCGTGGCTGATTCTATTCCCAGCGCATGGCTGTTTGCGCAGGGGTATGACCGAAACATCGTGGTACTCACGCAGCCGGCGGGCTTTGTGAAGCAGCCCAACAGCGTGATGCCCATGCTGCGGCGCGTGTTCCGTCACTATCCGGAGTTTGTCGCAGCGCTTGAGCATCGGCATGAGGTCTACAATGCCACGCTCGATGACCTGGCGCGTCGCGAGGCGGCTGGTGAGGTCTTTGTGGTGCGTCCGAGCGAATCGGTGAAGGTGCCGTCGCTGTGCCGCGAGCCGGATGAGCTCGAGCGCATCTACCAGGTTGGCCGCCACGATGCGGCGGCGACTTTGCCGGCGTTGGAAGCGTATCTGGCAGAGTAAGGGTCGCATATGGAAAGCGCATCCCGGAATGGACGTTCGAACCGGGATGCGCTTTCCGCTCTTGAAGATATGGGGCTGCGAATCGGCTGTTCGGCCTAGGCCTATGCCTGCTGCCAGGTGTCGACGAGTTCCTTGGCCGCGGCGTGGGGGTCGTCGGCACTGCAGACGGCGCTCACCACAAAGAAGCCATCGACGCCGGTGGCCTTGAGCTGCGGCAGGTCGGCCGTCTTGACGCCGCCGCCCACCACGATGGGCACGGGGCTTGCCGCGTGGAGTGCGGCCAGGTCCTCAAAGCTTTTGGTGATGATAGAGCCGTCGGCCGCGCGTCCACAGTCGCGCTTGGTCTCGGTCTCGTGGAGCGGGCCGATGCCCAGGTAGTCGACCAGACTCATGTCGGCGGTCTTGACGTACTCGAGCATCTCCTCGCAACGGGCCGAAAGGCCCACGATGGCATCGGGGCCCAAAAGTTTGCGGCAGACCTCGACGGGAATATCGCTCTGGCCCACGTGCACGCCGTCGACAGCAATGCCCTGCTCGCGCGCGGCGAGTACGCAGTCCAGGCGGTCGTCGATCAGCAAGGCGACCTGACCGGTCTTGCCGGCCTGTGCGATTGCCTGCGCGGCGTCGCCGGCCAGCGCGATGATCTCGCGGGCGCTTGCCACCTTGGAGCGCACCTGGATGCAGGTAAAGCCGGCATCGAGCGCCTGGGCCACTACATCGCCCACGGGGCGCCCGAGCGTGTTTTCGGGGCCGAGTACCAGATAAGCCGAGATATCAAGGTTGTCGCGGATACTCATCATGCTTCCTCCTGCTTTTTGATCTGCGCTTCCATGCGCTCGAGTTTGCCGGTCATGGTGTCGGTAAATCCGGGTCGAATATCGGCTTTGAGCACGACTTCGGTGCGGATGCCTTTGCTCGCCAACACAAAGGTTGCGTCGCGCACGACCTGCATGACCTCGTCCCAGTCGCCCTCGATCTCGGTGAACATCGAGGTAGTGCGGTTGGGAAGGCCGCTCTCGCGAATGACACGCACGACCTCGGCGACCTCGGCGGACAGTTCATCGCCGGTGCCGCACGGGGCGATGGCCACGGCGACGAGCGTGTTCATGCCGGCATTGGTTACGGGCTCGGACATAGCCTATGCCTCCTCGAGCTCGAGTCGGTTATCGGCGATGTCCTGGGCGGTCGCGCGGTAGAGCTCGTCGATAAAGGCGACCTTAAAGCTTGCTGGGGCATCGGTGACAGCGGCGGCACGCGTGCCGGCAACGTTGTAGACGGCGGTGCCGCAGATGGCTGCTGTAAACGGGTCGGCAGCGCAGGCGTACACGGCCAGCACGCCGCCCTGCGAGCAACCGCAGCCGGTGATCTTTGACATGAGCGGGCTGCCGCCGTGGGACTTGGCCACGGTCGTGCCGTCGGTGATCAGGTCGACTTCGCCCGAAACCACTACGGCGCCGCCGGTGTAGCGGGCGAGCGCCACGGCGGCGGCGCGGGCGGCGTCGACCGTGTCGGTGGTATCGACACCGCGTACGCGGCTCAGATCGGCTGCCTCGCCCTCAAGACCCCACAGGCCGGCGAGCGCGATGATCTCGGAGGCGTTGCCGCGCACGATGGCGGGCTTGTACTGCTTGAGCTCGTTTACCAGCTGGGTGCGCAGACTACCGATGCCCAGACCCACCGGATCGAGCACCCAGGGCTTGCCGGCGTCGTGTGCCGCCTTGGCCGCGCGGGGAATCGTCTGTTCGTAGATGGGGAAGAGCGTGCCCATGTTGAGATAGATGGCGCCGCCGCCGGCAACGAGCGCCTCGCCCTCGTCGGGCAGATAGACCATGGCGGCCGAACCGCCCACGGCGAGCTGCGCGTTGGCGACAAAGTCGATCGTCACCGTGTTGGTGATGGAGCCCGCCATCGGATTGGTGGCTCGAATCTCCTCCACGGCTTTGACCATATGTTGCTTAAGCTGTTCCGAATCAATCACTGCACATGCCTCCTTGGCATAGAAAAGGGGCGCTGTGCATAGACAGCGCCCCTGTAAAGGCGGCATGCTCCCTACGCCAGCATTAACTGACAGGTTCAAAGGATTGGGCCCTATGCCCTCTCAGCCTTGTGGTTTGCACCGCCGGCACTCCCGCATCGAATCTGTTGTTCCCTATACTAGCGCATCGTTACAATGGTTACGGTGAAAATGACGGGGGGACTCTATGATCAAACTTGTGCTAACCGATATAGACGATACGCTGATTCCAGCCGGGCATGACGGCGCCAGTGACTACGCCATTGAGGGCATTCATGCCATGCGGGCGGCGGGTCTGCACTTTGGCCCGGTTTCGGGCCGTCAGCCGTCCGCGATGGGCTGGATGTTCAAAAATTGTTCCGAGTGCTTCTCGACTGGCGCGTTCTGTAACGGCCAGGTCATGTTTGTGGACGGCGAGGCGGTAGCCTCGCATGCGACCGACAACGCCGCCCTTATGCGCTTGGCTGACTACTTGGAGCAGGAGACTGACGATACGTATCTGAAGGTCTACAGCCTGGGTAATGACTTTTGGGGTAACGATGCCCACTGCGTGACGAGCGATCCTGAGCGCGTTCGTCGCGCTATGGAGTCGGGCGGAAATGCGTGGCTCAAAGGCGAAGAAGCCCCGTGCCGTCCTGTCGTCGACGACGCGCCGGTGTTTAAGGCGAATATTTGGAGTGCCCGTTCACGTGAGGAGCTCGCTGAGCTACGCGAGCGCATTGCCGCCGAGGTGCCGGAGCTCTCGCTTGTGTTTCCCAACAACCGCGTGCGCCTGCTTGACATCCTTCCGGCTGGTTGGGACAAGGGCTGCGCTGCGCTGGAGTTGGCGCGTGCCCTGGGTCTGATGCCCGACGAGGTGGCCGTATTTGGCGATTCCGATAACGATCTGCCCATGATCGATGCTGTTCCTAACTCCGTTGCAGTCGCCAACGCCAACGAGGCCGTCACGGCTGCCGCACGCTGGCATATCGGCGCCGCGGCAGACGATGCAGTTGCCGGGGCTCTGCATCAGATTGCCGCCTGTGCCGCGACGGGGGAGATGCCGCCGTTTATGCGTCAGATGGATGCGACGGGTTTCGACGTCACGAACGTCTAGGGAGAAAGCCATGAAGCTCCAGCAGCTCAGATATGTCGTCAAAGTTGCCGAATGCGGCAGCATCACCGAGGCCTCGCGCCGGCTCTTTGTGTCGCAGCCTTCGATTACCGCATCGATCCGCGATCTCGAAAACGAGATGGGTGTGCACATCTTTGAGCGCACCAACAAGGGCGTCATTGTGTCCGAGGAGGGTGAGACCTTCTTGGGCTACGCGCGACAGGTGCTCGACCAGGCTGACCTGCTCGAGGGCAAGTACAAGGGCGCATCCGAGCAGGTGCCGCACTTTAGTGTGAGCTGCCAGCATTATTCCTTTGCCGTTAACGCGTTTGTTGACGTGATCCGCGAGTTCGATGCTGCGCGCTACGACTTTACCCTGCGCGAGGAACAGACCCACGAGATTATCGAGGACGTCGCGCATATGAAAAGTGAACTGGGCATCCTGTACCTGTCGGAGCACAATCGCGAGGTCATCGAGCGCATGCTGGCGGCCAACGAGCTCGTATTCGAGGGACTCTTCTGCGCCACGCCGCATGTCTTTGTATGTGCCGACCATCCACTGGCGGACTACGCCAGCGTGACGCTCGAGGACTTGGAAGACTACCCGTTCCTGTCCTATGAGCAGGGCAGCTATAACTCGTTTTACTATTCTGAGGAGCTGACCTCGACGTTTGAGCGTCGCAAGAATATTCGCGTGCGTGACCGTGCGACGTTGTTTAACCTGGCCATGGGCCTCAACGGCTACACGGTGTGTTCGGGCGTAATCAGCCATGAACTTAACGGCCCCGGTATTATCTCGATTCCGCTCGATGTAGACGAGTACATGGAGATCGGCATTATCACGCGCAAGAACACGACACTTACGCGCTACGGCCAAGCCTATATCGAAGCGATTCGTCAGCATATCTAGGCTACTGTGCTCCGCGCGGGTCAAATCTCTTTATGGCAGTCCAAACTGATATAGGAAGCATCTATATCAAACTGTTGTAAACATATATTTTACGATGGCCACATGAGCGCTCATACTCTGTCCCAGTAAAGCAACCAATGCAAAGGGAGATATCTATGAGCACTTCGATTCAACCGAACGCGCCGTTTCGCGCCGATATCGTCGGCAGCTTTCTTCGTCCGCAGGCCGTAAAGGACGCTCGTGCTGCCTATGCGGCAGACACGCTTGATGCCGAGGGGCTTAAGGCCGTCGAGGACGATGCCATCCGCGATTTGGTGACAAAGCAAAAGGCCGCCGGCCTGCAGGTCATCACCGATGGCGAGTTCCGCCGCAGCTACTGGCACCTCGATTTTATGTGGGGCCTTAACGGCATTGAGCGCCGCACCTCGCGTACAGGCTATATGTTCCACGATGAGGAGACGACCGCCGACACCGCCGTGGTAACCGGTCCCATTAGCGGCGAGAACCATCCGTTTGTCGAGCACTTTAAGTTTGTCAAGGCGCTTGAGGGGGAGGGCCAGATCGCGCGGCAAACCATTCCGGCGCCGATCCAGACGTTCTCCGAAGTCACGCTCGACCGCTGCGACGGCCAGCAGGAGAGTCTGCGCACCATCTACAAGACCGACGAAGAACTCGCCGACGCCATTGCAGCCGCTTATCGCACCGTGATTACTGACCTGTATGCCGCGGGCTGCCGCAACATCCAGTTTGATGACTGCACCTGGGGCATCTACTGCGATACCGATTTTGTCGCCAAAACCGGCATGAGCCCGGTCGACCTGCAAAAGGTGAGCGAGCTGGGCGTGGCACTCAACAATGCCGCCATCGCGGACAAGCCCGACGATCTGGTCATCAACACGCATGTATGCCGCGGCAACTACCACTCCACCTACGCTTTTGAGGGCGGCTACGACCCCATCGCGCCGTACCTGTTTGCGCATGAGGACGTTGACGCATTCTATCTGGAGTTCGATACGCCGCGCGCCGGTGGTTTTGAGCCGCTCAAGTACGTTGCTCCCGGCAAGAAGGTCGTGCTGGGCTTGGTGACCACCAAGGCGGCAGAGCTCGAGAACGAGGATGTTATCGTCGAGCGCATCCGCGAGGCGGCAAAGTACGTGCCGCTCGAGAACCTGTATTTGTCTCCGCAGTGTGGCTTTGCCAGCTGCGAGATTGGCAACAAGCTGACCGAGGACGAGCAGTGGGCAAAGATTGCGCTGGTTAGGCGCGTTGCCGAGCGCGTTTGGAAGTAACGCTACCGCTTACAGGTGGCGGAGCGTGCGAGAGGTGGTGACTGGCCCCATCGTCATTTCCATCGGCCTGATCTTGGCAAGCTCTGCCATCGCCAACTGCTAGACCAATTGGCTTGTTGCCGTTGTCGCTGTTGCCGTTATCGTGATCTGCAGCATCTGGGGCCATGGCATGGTCAAGATCGTGCCGATTCTGCTGAGTGTTGTGGTGAGCTATGCCGTTGCCGCTGCGCTCGGCGAAGTTGATTTTTCGGGCGTCGCAGCCGCTTCCTGGGTTGGGTTGCCCATCGTGTGGAACAACACCGTGTTTGCGCTCTTTGGCCCGCAGTTCGATAGCGGTCTTGCCACGACGACCATCATCACCATTATGCCGCTGGCCTTTGCAGCCATGATCGAGCATATCGGTGATATCTCCGCTATTGGCTCCACCTGCGAGCACAACTGCATTGCCGACCCCGGCCTGCATCGCACGCTGCTCGGCGATGGTCTCGCCATGATTCTGGCTTCGCTCTTTGGTGCTCCGGCCAACACCACGTATGGTGAGAACACCTGCGTGCTCGCCCTGACGCGCGTGTTTGATCCGCGCGTGAGTCGCATTGCCGCGTGCTGCGTCATCGTGCTTTCGTTCTGCCCTAAGTTCGCGGCTGTCATTGCGGCCATGCCGGCGTGTGTAATCGGCGGCGTGACGATTTCGCTTTCCGGCCTTGCCGTGGGCTCGTTGGTGGGTATCGTGCTCAACGCGATTCTGCCCGGCAATGACTTTGAGCTCGACGTTTCTGAGCTTGAGGAGGATGTTGAATAACAACTGCGTCCAGCTGAATCAAAAAATGGCGCCCATGCGTACGCGCGGGCGCCATTTTTAATGCATCAATATCCAGTGGATGCCACGCGCCATGCGCAGATCGGTTTGGGCAAAGTGGTTGCCGGGGTTGAGCTCCAGCGTCGTGGGAATACCACGTTCGCCGAGCAGTTTTTCCATGGCGCGTGTGTCTTCGAGGACGTGTCGCATCATGCGGTTGGGCGTCTTGGTTTCTTTTTTGCCGAGTGACAGGTAGATGGCGTTGGGCGTGTTCGGCATCGTGTGCTCGTGCACATAGTCGATAAAGCCAGGAAACCACAGCGACCCCGATGCACTCGCCGCGCGGCCAAAGACATCGGTTTGCCAGAGAGCCCAAAGCGAAAAGAGGCCTGCCAGCGAGTAGCCAGCAACGCCGCGCCAGGTGGGCGGCTGAGGAAGCGACGACTCGACCTGGGGGATTATCTGATTCAGCAGCTCATCAAGAAAACCGGCAGCTTGGCCGCCGAAAGGCTCGGCATCGCGTACGGTCCCGTCGCATGCCCAGGGGCTCAGCTCGCGATTCCAATCGAACCCGCCAATGGCGACGAGGGTGAATGGCGGACAGTCGAGCTCTTGGCAGCGATCATAAACATCACTACCGTCGCCCATGACCACGGGGAGGTAGATGACGGGCGCGCCTTCCGTATGCTCCGAATGAACGGTTATCTGCTTTTGCACTTTCAAGGCAGGCTTCTCTCAGTGTTGTGATAACGGCAGCCTCAATTGTCGCACGCCGGCGTATACCGGTTGGACAGCATCAAGAACATTTGCGTGCGCCGCGTGGGCGCAAACGGAAAACGCCACCGCCGGAGGGGAGCTTGGCGGTGGCGTTGCTAAACGGTGTGCGGACTAGGCGCATTCGGGGGTGCCGCCCCGTGCGTTAAAGGCCAAAGGCGTCTATGAGCGCTTGCGGCTCACCACGGCGCCTGCGGCGATGGCGGCTGTTCCCGCAAGGGCGGCTGCCACGATAGCTGCGCTCGAGGCGTCGCCGGTTGCCGCGAGCTTGCCGGTGGTCTTGGCTCCCGTGGCTGCAACTGCAACGGTCTTGGTCGCCTTTGTGCCCTCAGGCTTGGAATCAGGCTTGGAATCCTCGGGCTTGGTCTCCTCGGACGGTGCGATGACGGCTTTCTTGGCGATGACATCGTCGTAGGGAGAATCAATCACGGCGTCGCCCGTGCCAATGACTTGGCCTGCCTCGTACATGATGCCGTTACTGAGCTCTTCTTTGTGGCGATAGTCAATGACTTTGCCGCCTTCAGGCGTCAGGATGCTGGCGCCTTCGATTTCGATGGTGCCGATTGCCTTGCCGTCCGTGCTCATGGCAAGGGCGAAAATCGCTGCCGTGTCTCCCTCGGCCGTGACCTTACTGCGGACGATGGAGATGGTCGCGGGCATAATACCCTCGGTGGTCTGAGCATAGATGCCGATGTTCACGCCCCTGCGCTCAGGGGTGATCTCGCCATCCTGGTCTGTACTGTAGCAGTCGGGGCCATCGCCACCGGTCTCGACATAGCGGGCTATAGCCTTAACAACGGAGTCGCTGATGTAGATGTGACCGCCAGCGACGTTTGGCTGGTGGTTTCTGGTAGAGATTGCAACCGAGAATTTGCCTTCCGCGAACGCGTCCACGATGGAACCATTCTTGATGACGATGTCGTCCCCGTCAGTGATGAGGGCGATGGCCTGGCCGCCGATCGCGCTTGTGCGGACCGTCACGGTCGCGTGATCGAGCGTAACGCCCTTGTAGGCATAGATACCATATTCAACACCGCTTGCGTCAAGGGAGGCGTTCGTGACCGCGAGACTGCCCTCAGCGTCGACGGCAAGATCTCCCTGGGAGCTTGCCTCGACCTGGCTGCCGCCCGAGATGTCGATGTTGCCGTCAGCCCAAATCGCCGCTTCTTCTATCGAGCTTGCTTCTACCTTGCCACCGCCTTTGATGATGATGTCACTGCCCGCGGCGACGCCGTAACCTTCGCCTCCTTTAGCGATCACTGTGCCAGAGGAATCGATGGTGGTCTTGCCCTTGGATTGGATACCTTCGGTACTGCCCGTTGCATTCACGGTGCCCGAGCCCGTGATAGAGAGGTCGCCCTTTGCCTCAATTCCGTCGGAAGTAGTGCTTGTGGTGTTCACGGTGCCTGGGCCAGAAATGGAGAGGTCGCCTGTGGATTTAATTGCATCGGCCTCGGCTGTCACATTGAGCTCATCCGTGCTATTCGAGCTCGTTATGTTCAACTCCGCTTTCTGGTTAGTGCCATCCTGCGCTTTGATGGCGGCTCCGGTGTAATCGGGTTCGGTTTTCACGGTGTTCTTGCCCTCGTACGCAATGTTGAGCTTGCCTGCAGAGTTGATCGCACCGCCGTCATAGCCGTTGAGCTTCATATCGTCGGCGCCGTCCCAGCTCCAGGTGCCGGCCTCGTCGCCTGCCGCGGTGCCGGCGTTGTACTGGGTGCCGCCGACGTCCACCCACTCGGCCGCGAGCGAGACGCTCGGCATGAGCAGCGAACTTACCGTGAGCGCGCAAACGGCGCCTACAACGATGCGGCGTGTCACGCGGCGCCAGCTGCCGTGTGCGAGCAGCGTGCGGCGGCGCACGTCGGGCTCGACAAAATGGGCTCCAGAGGTTTTGTCATTGCGCTTGGGGGTCGTGAACAAGGCGGCCATGGTTACTCCCATCCTCATAGGGCCTATGCGATTACGCCCAGCATATCTGCAGGATGTAGCCGGCGGTAGTGCCGTTTTGAGGGCAAAATGTCCAAAACTCGGGAAGCAATACATCGCGCGTCCGTGCGTTGCCTGGCTTTAAAAGAAAAGCGCGGAGCCGCTCGATGCGGCTCCGCGCTTTGGTGTTCTGCTTTGGCAGCTTTGCCGCTACGCTACAAAGAAGTAGACGAGGAAGGCGAGGGCTGCGATCCACATGAGCGGCTTGATCTTGGAGGCCTCGCCCTTAAAGAGCGCGACGACCACGTAGGCGATAAAGCCCAGACCGATGCCGGCAGAGATGGAGTAGGTGAAGGGCACGCCGGCGACAATCATGAACGCCGGGAAACCCTGCGACACGTCGGACCAGTCGATCTCGGAGGCCTCGCTCATCATGAGGTAGCCGACGTAGACCAGAGCACCGCAGGTGGCGGCGCTGGAAACGATGGTGACGATGGGGGAGAAGAACGCGGCGAGAATGAACAGCACGCCGGTGGTGACGGAGGTGAGGCCCGTGCGGCCACCGTCGGCTGCGCCAGAGGTGGACTCGACGAAGGTGGTGATGGAGGAGACGCCCATGAAACCGCCCACAGCAGCGGCGGCGGAGTCGACGATCAGGATCTCCTTGATATTCTCGACGTTGCCGTCGTCGGTGAGGAACTCGCCCTGCTTGGCCACGGCCATCGCGGTGCCCATGGTGTCGAAGAAGTCACTCATGAGCAGCGAGAACGAGATGACGAGGAGCGCGGGGTCGGTAAGGACCTTGACGATGGCGGGCACGCCGCCGGCGTCGGCGATGGGGCCACCGATGCTCGAGAAGTCGAGCGGGGCGATGAGGCCCTCGGGGGCGTGGGTGACGCCCAGCGGGATACCGGCGATAACGGCGACGATGATGCCGATGAGCAGCGAGCCCGGCACGTTGCGGGAAGCCAGGGCAACCGTCACGACGATGGAGATGATGCCGACGATAAAGGTGGGGGAGGCGATGTCGCCCAGGCCGACGAGCGTACCGGCGCCAGCGGTGATGATGCCAGCGTCGCACAGGCCGATCATGGCGATAAACAGGCCCAGACCCACCGAGATGGCGTGACGCAGGACAACCGGGATGGCGTCCATGATGGCCTCGCGCAGGCCACAAAGCACGAGCAGCAAGATGACGACGCCCTCAAGGAAGATGACGCTCATGGCCACGTGCCAGTCACCGCCGCAGACGGTGGTGGTGATTCCAGCGATCATCGCGTTGACGCCTAAGCCCGACGCGCAGGCGAGCGGGCGGTTGGCGAAGATGCCCATGCAGATGGTCATGATGCCGGCGCCCAGGCAGGTGGCGCAGGCGAGCGCTCCCGCATCGATGCCAGCGCCCGAGAGCACCGCGGGGTTGACGGCGATGATGTAGGCCATCGCCAGGAATGTTGTCAGTCCAGCGCGGAGTTCGGTCCCGATTGTGGACTTGCGCTCACTGACGTGAAAAAGTTCGTCCATGCATACCCTTTCCTTGTTCGGCCCCGAGTTTAGGCCGATTGACACGAACTCAACTACTATAGCCCCTTTACGACGCTGTTGTTCCTCGCATGTTGATGTTCGGCGCTTTGTAGCAGACGGACGGTATTTTTCGCATGAAAATGTGTGGGTACCGTATACTTAAGCGGTTACAACGACCCCTATGGAGGAACGTATGATTAAAGAGCTCTGCCACGACGAGGCTATTCTGTCTCAGCGTTGCGAGGTTGCGACCGTCGAGGACGAGTCGGTTGCTCAGGACCTGATCGATACCATCAAGTCACTCGATGATGCCGGCTGCCTTGCTGCCAACCAGATCGGCGTCACCAAGAAGGTCTGCGTCTATCTGGACGACGCCGGTGAGCCCCACGTACTCTACAACCCCCGTCTGGTGTTTGGTCTGGGCGCCAGCAAGATGGAGGAGAGCTGCCTGACGCACGACGAGATCACCAAGTCCACGCGCTACATCAAGTGCAAGGTTGCTTATGACGTGATCGTCGACGGCAAGATGAAGGAGTGCCGCCGCGACTACGCGGGCTTTGAGGCGCAGATGGTTCAACACATGATTGATCACTGTCTCGGTAAACTCGTCTAGGACGATTTGATCGGGGATTGAACCGGTGCTTTGGTCCGGGCGTGACATTGTTGTCATGTCCGGGCTTTTGTGTTTAGCGCCTTTTTGTTTGGTGACAATAACCTTAGCAAGAACGTAAAGCTAGGAGGCGCTATGTGTACGAGCATTCGATTTACCGATAATTCTGGCCATATGTATCTGGGCCGCAACCTCGATTGGAGCTTTGACTACGGCCAACAGGTTCGCGTGATGCCGTGCGGGTTTCAGATTCCGTATTCGTTTATCGACGACGCGACAGCGGCACACGCGGTAATCGGTATGTGCATCGATTACAAGAACTACCCTATGTTCTTCGATTGCGGCAACGATGCGGGCCTCGCCGTGGCGGGTCTCAATTTCCCGGGCTATGCCGAGTATGCCGAGGGGCCGGTTGATGGAAAGACCAATATCGCGGCCTATGAGTTTCCCCTGTGGGTGGCAGCGACGTTCTCGACGGTCGATGAGGTCGAGGCCGCGCTGCGCGACACGGTGATTGTCGCCAAATCTGCCGGAGAGGGGCTGGGTGTGTCGCTGCTCCATTGGATTATCGGCGACAGCCAGCGCAGCATCGTGGTCGAGATGATGGCTGATGGCCTGCATGTATACGACGATCCGGTCGACACCCTTGCCAATCAGCCCACCTTCCCGTGGCACATGGAAAACCTCCGCACCTATATCACCGCCACAAGCGATTTTCCGCAGACGGCGACATGGCGTGGCGCCGAGCTCAAGCCCTATGGTGCGGGTGCCGGCATGCGCGGTATTCCGGGTGACTGCTATTCGCCGAGCCGTTTTGTAAAGGCGGCGTACCTCAATGCCAATTATCCGCAAAAGGAGAGTGAGGCCGAAAACGTCGTCCGCATGTTCCGCTCGCTCGAGGGCGTGGTGATGACCGAGGGAGCGTCCAGGATGGGCGATGGCAAGTTCGAGAAGACTATCTACACCGGATGCTATAGCGCGCGCACGGGCAATTATTACTACGCGATGTATGAGGATCCGTCGATTCGCTACGTGAGCCTGATGGATGCCGAGGGCGCGAGCCCCGATAGGCTCGTGGTTCCCGAGCCGCGTCGTTCGTAGCCGTTGGCTTTACTGCAATGCAAGGCGGCCCTGCGTCTCTCGTGAGGTGCAGGGCCGCTGTCGTTGATTTGTGACGTCGCTAGAAGTTGGCGTCGTTGAGTTGGGTGCTCTCGAGTCCGTCGAGCTGTTGTTGCTCGGGCGTATCGGCGACGCTCTCGAGCAGCTCGGTGGGATCGACGTTCATGTCCCTACCGGCCTCGTTGCCGTTGACCAAGTCGTCCGAGAAGATGTCGACTTCCATTTCCTCGGCCTCTTCGATCTGGGTCTCGAGCGGCACCTGGGTACGCACGAGCTTAACGGCCGGGCGCATGCGGGCAAAGAGCGGCACGTACTCGATGATGATGGCCGAGTTCTCAAGACCGTACCAGCGTGCCGGGCTTCCGCAGGCGCGGCGGACGGCGTACTTGATGGCCATGACGCGATGGTCGTTTCGGTTGATGTCCGTTTCGGGGGCAAGCATCTTGCGCAGCATGCAAAAACGGAAGTCGCCCACGTTGCCGCGTGTCTCGTAGATGGAGTAGGTGTGATGCTGCGGTGGCAACTCACCCGATGCCATCAGGTCGCCAACGATCTGGCGCAGGTAGGCGTTGATGCGCTGATTGACCTTAAAGCCCAGGTTCAAGCGCACGCGGAACAGGAAGTCTGTGCCAAAGGTCTCAACGGAATACTCGTGCGTATAGGGCTCGTCGGTAACGTGCACGTTGATGAACCAATATGCCTTGGCGCGCTTGGGGTGCTTGTCCAGGATGGAATAGAGCACATCGCGGTCGAGCGTGAGCGGGTCGGGGCTGTTGGTGAGAAATACCAGATTGTCAGCGAGCACGGGATAGGTCTCGTCATTGCGCAGGCGATTGAGCTGGTCGATGTACTTGGAGACGGGCAGCAGAATCGTCTGCGTGCGCTCGATGGCGGTGCCGCGACGCCACACGTACATAAGGCCAAACAGCAGTGCCGCCAGGAAGATCATAACGTAGCCGCCGTCAAAGAACATGGTGAGGCACGAGGCGAAGAAGCATAGCTCAATGGCACCAAAGAGCAGGGCGAAGACGCAGGCACCCAGCTTGTGCTTGAGGATGCCGGCGATGTAGCTCGTCAAAAGCGTCGTGGTCATGAGCATGGTCACGGTAATCGCGAGGCCGTAGGCGCTCTCCATGCGCTCGGAGTTTTGGAACAACAGCACGATGAAGATGCAGCCGACCCACATGATGTTGTTGACGAGCGGAATATAGAGCTGGCCCTTGGTGTCGCTGGGGTAGTGGATGCGCAGATGCGGCATAAGGTTGAGACGGGTTGCCTCGGATACCAGCGAGAACGAGCCGGTAATGAGCGCCTGCGAGGCGATGATGGCCGCTACGGCCGAAAGCACGATGGCAAAGGGGCGCAGGGGCTCGGGAAGCATCATATAGAACGGGTTGACGATATCCATCGCGAGCATCTGGGGATTGGAGTTGTTGGCGAGCAGCCAAGCGCCCTGACCCAGATAGTTAAGGATGAGGGCCGCCTTTACGAACGGCCAGGATGCGTAAATGTTAGCCTTGCCCACGTGACCCATATCCGAATAGAGCGCCTCGGCGCCGGTCGTCGACAGGAAGACGAAGCCGAGCACCATGATGCCCGAGTGGTTGATGGGCGAGAACAGGAACATGATGCCGCGGATGGGGTTGAGCGCGCGCAAGATGGACAGGTTGCCGAGCATGTTGAACAGGCCGGCGCCCGCCAGGAACAGGAACCATAGCGTCATAAGCGGGCCGAACAGCTTGCCGATTGACGAGGTGCCGGCGCGCTGCATGGCAAATAGGCCGCAGATAATGATGATGGTGATGATAATCACATTGGTCTGGCCGTCGCCCAAAAGCGCGTGGCCCCACTCGATGGTGCGCAAGCCCTCGATGGCCGTGGTAACCGTGACGGCGGGGGGAGGGTGCCGCCGGCGAGCAGCGCCGCGCCGCCGATCATGGCGGGGAGAATCAGCCACGGCGCCACCTTACGCACGAGACTGAACAGGGCGAAGATGCCGCCTTCGTTATGGTTGTCGGCCTTCATGGCGATTACAACGTACTTGACCGTGGTCACGAGTGTCATGGTCCAGATGACGAGCGAGAGCGCGCCCAAGATCATGTCCTCGCTGACGGTACCGATGCCGCCGTTGTTGGCGACGATTGATTTCATGGTGTACATGGGGCTCGTGCCGATGTCGCCATAGACGACGCCGAGCGTTACGAGCAGCATGCCAGCGGAGAGGGGAATGGCTCCATGCCCGCCTTGACTACGCTGGTCTTGGAGGCTTGCCTCCAGCTTGTTCTGTGCCACGTGGACTCCCTTGGACATCTGGCCTCTGCCACGAGCAGTAGACCTTTATGCCATCTTTATATATATAAGAGCAGTTTGGCACATCGGGGTGTTTTAGACAATAATCCCCATCTGGGGATTATTCATATACGCAGGTAGTATTTCAGAGCAGGGGCTATTAAGCACGTGCTGTCTGGGCGATGCCGGCCTTGGCGTTTGCGCGTTTGCCGGCGAGTTCGCAAAAAATCGCGCCGCCGATGATAAGTGCGGCGCCCATCAGGCGGACCGGTGTTATGGTTTCGCCCAAAAGGACGGCCGAGAACACGACGGCCGAAAGCGGCTCAAGGTAGCCGACGACGGCGACGGTCTGCACGGGCAGTTTGGCGACGGCGCTAAAGTAGAGCAGGCAACCGAGTCCGGTGTTGACAATGCCGAGCATGTCGACGGCGCGCCAATCGATGCCGGCGGCAATGCTGGGGGAGAGGAACGAGGGGACACCTTGCGTGAAGAACGTAAGGATCAACGCGGTTACAAAGGCGGCACTCACCTGGAGCGTGGAGTTCTCGAGACCTTCGATATGTGGCGCTCCCTTGCTGGCAATGACCATCAATGCATAGCAGAAGGCCGAGGCGATGCCGCAGGCGATACCCGCAATGGGCATATTGCCGCCGAGGCCTTGGGCCGCGATGAGGAAGGCGCCGCAGGCGACGGCTATGAAGCCGATAATTTTACCGCCGGTCAGCTTCTCGCCAAAAATGAGCGGGGAGAGGGCCATAACGATGATGGGACCGCAGTAATACAGCAGCGAGGATACGCCGACGCCGATCGTCTGGTAGGCGCGGAACAGAAAAATCCAGCTGGCGCCCAGCGCGGCTCCCGAGAGGAGAAGGGCTGCGGCTTCGCGGGGGCGAGATGGCGCCTGCAACCTATGGCGTTGGGTGATGACGAGAATGGTGACAAGTGAGAGCGCGCCCAAAAACGTGCGCAGGAGCACGATATCGGAGCTCGGCAGCGCGATGGCAGCGGCGATGATGCCGTTTGAGCCAAACAATAGCAATGCTGCTAAGTACGTAAACAGTCCGTTGTTCATGCGCTGACATCCCCTCTATATCCGAACATGTTCACTATGGGTGAACTGGTTTTAGAAGAAAAGCGAATATAATGCATGGCAAACATGACAAAAACTCATGCAAAGGTGGAGGCGTGCCGTGGAGACCAATATCCAGAAGATGCAAGTGCTGCTCGAGACGGTGCGTGCCGGCAGCTTTACGCGTGCTGCAGAGCGGTTGAGCTATTCGCAGTCGGGCGTGAGCCGCATGGTGGGCGACCTTGAGGCAGACTGGGGTTTTAAGGTGCTTGATCGCAGCCGCGAGGGCGTGGTGCTTTCTGCCGACGGGCGGCAGGTCATGCCGGCAGTCGAGGCGTTATGCGAGGAATTTGTTCGTTTGCGGCGACGCGTGGACGAGATGCGGGGGCTCATGCGTGGCAAGATCTGTATCGGTACGTTTTCGAGTGTGGCGACCCATGTACTGCCGCCGGTGATTGCGCGCTTTCGCGCCGATCATCCGGACGTCGATTATGAGTTGCTGATGGGCGATTACTCCGAGATTGAGCAATGGGTGGCGGAAGGCCGCTGCGACCTGGGCTTTATTCCGCGCGAGCCACGCGGCGCCGGCATGGCGTCACGGTCGTTGGTGCAAGACGAGCTGATGGCCGTGGTGTCAGCGGACTCCTCGCTTGCCACCGCGGAGGTCGTCTCCCTTGCCGATTTGGCCAACGAGCAGTTTATTCTGCTAGAACGGGGTAGCGACGACGAGATTACGCCGCTGTTTCGCCGCGCGGGCCTGGCGGTACGCTCTAAGCTGTCAACCTGGGATGACTATGCGATTATGGCCATGGTCGAGCACGGCCTGGGCGTGAGCATTCTTCCGGCGCTCATCTTGCGCCGCTGCCAGTTCGATGTTGCCGTGCGCCCGCTCGAGGAACATCCTCATCGGCAGATCAACGCCATATACCGCACCGCTGACGTTTCGCTTGCGGCGGCTCGTTTCCTCGAATATCTCTAAAAGCGCGTGCCCGTTGTCCACCTCGGGACGATTCTCGGGGTTCGGTACATTTTCTTGTGAAATTGAACTTCCAGATAATGCGCCGCGCTATACTGCTGCCTAAATTGAACTCAGGTTCAATTCGTGTTCTGTAAATTGAACTTTGCCAGCAAGGAGGTTCTAGTGGCCCAAGAGACGTTTAGCGATCGCCTGCGGCAGACTATGTCCGATCGCGATGTTCGCCAGTCGGACGTAATCCGCGCGTCGGAGATGCTCGGCAAAAAACTCGGCAAGAGTCAGATGAGCCAATATGTGAGTGGCAAGACGATTCCGCGGCGCGATGTGGCAGAGCTGCTCGCCCGCATTTTGGAGGTCGATGTTACCTGGCTGCTTGCCGGTGACGCCGATCAAGGCGAGACATCATCGCCTCGCAACGACTCCAAGCCCGAACCCCATCCCTCAGCTCAAATTCCAAGGAGCACCACCATGCGTACTTTTTCTAAATCCACCAAGCTTGATAACGTCCTGTATGACGTGCGCGGTCCCGTCGTCGACGAGGCTGCCCGCATGGAGGACGAGGGCGAGCGCATTCTCAAGCTCAATATCGGCAACCCGGCGCCCTTCGGTTTCCGCACGCCCGACGAGGTCATCAAGGACATGCGCCAGCAGCTGCCCGACTGCGAAGGCTATTCCAACTCGCGCGGCCTGTTCTCCGCGCGCAAGGCGATTATGCAGTACTCGCAGATCAAGGGTCTGCCCAATGTTCAGATGGAGCACATCTACACGGGCAACGGCGTGTCCGAACTCATTCAGCTTTCGATGAACGCGTTGCTCGACAATGGCGACGAGATTCTGATCCCCAGCCCCGACTATCCGCTCTGGACGGCGTGCGCAACCCTTGCTGGCGGTCATCCCGTACATTATCTGTGCGATGAGCAGGCGGATTGGTATCCCGACCTGGAGGATATGGAGTCCAAGATTACGAGCGCGACCAAAGCCCTCGTCATCATCAACCCCAACAACCCCACGGGCTCTGTCTATCCGCGCGAGGTGCTCGAGGGCATTGTCGAGATCGCGCGCAGGCACCAGCTCATGATTTTTTCCGACGAGATTTACGACCGCCTGTGCATGGACGGCTACGAGCACGTCTCGATTGCCTCGCTTGCTCCCGACCTGCCCTGCGTCACCTTTAGCGGCCTGTCCAAGTCGCATATGATCGCGGGCTATCGCATTGGCTGGATGGTGCTTTCGGGCAACCAGTGCTGCATGAGCGACTTCATCGTGGGCGTCAACATGCTCTCTAACATGCGCCTGTGCTCCAACGTGCCGGCTCAGTCGATCGTTCAGACGGCGCTCGGCGGTCATCAGTCGGTTAACGACTACATCCGCCCCGGCGGTCGTGTCTACGAGCAGCGCAACTTTGTGTATGAGGCACTCAGCAAGATCGATGGCATCTCGGTGGTCAAGCCGCGCGCGGCGTTCTATATCTTCCCCAAGATGGATGTTAAGAAGTTCAACATCACCGATGACGAGCAGTTTGCCCTCGACCTGCTGCACGAGAAGAAGATCCTGATCACGCGCGGCGGCGGCTTTAACTGGGGTGAGCCCGACCACTTCCGCATCGTGTACCTGCCGCGCATGGAAGTGCTCAAAGAGTCCCTCGAAGACCTCGCCGACTTCTTTGACCATTACCGCCAAAGCTAATTAGTTCCGCCGTTCTACCGAACGGCGGACCGCTTGACGCTGCGCGGGGCCCCATCCACCCTTGTCCGCCG
>OBXW01000111.1_pt1 | contig 98824 bp, 72 predicted proteins | sample 1495431 | NCBI WGS metagenome assembly OBXW01 (sample SAMEA2580166, study PRJEB22360) | human gut metagenome | biome: human gut; feature: human-associated habitat; material: faeces | place: Denmark | collected 2008/2010 | reverse complement strand
CTTTGCCGACAGTTGGGCGGCGTGCCATAGCCTGCAAAAAGCCATATCCAGCTCATCATCGGCGGCTCTCTCGGGCTCGATCCAACGATTGTGAAACGGGCCGACTACCTGCTGAGTTTTTCCAAAATGACGTTCCCGCATCAGTTAATGCGCGTTATTTTGTTGGAACAGATCTATCGTGCGTACAAAATCAATGCCGGAGAACCGTATCATAAATGACGTGCAATCAATGTCGCGTAATGCGTACACAGGTTTCGCGAATATGATATGGCAGGATTGCGATGCGGCAAAATATGGTGAGATCGCCGAAAGATAATAAGTAGAAGGCCTTGCCTATACTAGTACCCCGTGAGTGACTACAGAAGCGAACGCGAGCAGCGAGAGCGCCGTCGCCGCACTTTGGTGCGAGCGGTGTGCATCGTCATCGCTGCGGCGATGCTGCTGAGTCTGGTGATTCCTGCTATCTACGCAGGTCTTTGACGCCTTTGGTCCGGTATGATCCTCCCCGGGTCTGCATTCCCATACATAACGAGACTGGTTCACGGCTCGGCAGGATGGGAGCGAGCGTGCGGGCACGTGGAAAAGTTGAGGATTGTGCGAAAGCCGTATGAGGCTCCATGACAGAATATAAAGAACGCATAAAGAAATGTATGGTGTAAACGATGGCAGAATTTGATTTTTCCCAAGCAATCGGCGAAGCGCGTGCCAAATACGAATCGATTTCCAAGGCGCTGGACGTCGACCGACTGACCGCACAGGCCAAGGATCTTGAAGTGCAGGCGGCCGAACCGGGACTGTGGGATGACCCCGAAAACGCGCAGAAGGTGACCAGCAAGCTTTCCGCAGTACAGTCCCAGCTGAAGCGTCTCTCCTCCGCAAGCCAGCGTATCAACGATGTCGAAACGCTCGTGGAATTGGGGCAGGAAGAAGACGACGCCGACACGTTGGCGGAAGCGCGGTCCGAAGTCGAAAGCATTCAGAACGATCTGGCGGACATGGAAATCCAGACCTTGCTTGACGGCGAATACGACGAACGTTCCGCAGTGGTGACCATTCGCTCCGGCGCGGGCGGTGTGGATGCGGCCGACTTCGCACAGATGCTGTTGCGCATGTACCTGCGTTGGGCGGAACGCAACGGCTACAAAGCTAAAGTCATGGACACCTCCTATGCGGAAGAGGCGGGCATCAAGTCCGCCACCTTCCAGGTGGATGCCCCCTATGCGTATGGTCGCATGAGCGTGGAAGGCGGCACCCACCGTCTGGTACGCATCTCCCCGTTCGACAACCAGGGCCGCCGTCAGACCAGCTTCGCGGCTGTGGAAGTGGTGCCGCTCGTCGAAGCGACCGATCATATCGACGTGCCTGATTCCGAAATCCGTGTTGATACCTACTGCTCTTCCGGTCCTGGCGGGCAGGGCGTGAACACCACGTATTCCGCGGTACGCATCACCCACATTCCGACCGGCATCGTGGTGACCATGCAGGATGAGCGTTCGCAGATTCAGAATCGTGCCGCGGCTATGGCCGTGCTGCAGTCCCGACTGCTGGTGCTGCGCCACGAAGAGGAAGCCAAGAAAAAGAAGGAACTCGCCGGCGATATCAAGGCCAGCTGGGGTGATCAGATGCGCTCCTACGTACTGCATCCGTATCAGATGGTCAAGGATCTGCGCACTGGCTATGAGACCTCGCAGACCCAAGCCGTGTTCGACGGTGATATCGACGCGTTCATCGAAGCTGGTATCCGCTGGCGTCATGAACAGCGTCGTAAGGCGGAGGAAGAAGCGGAAGCCTAAAAGCCGCGATTCCCGTAATCAGAACAGCACATAGTGGAGGGGTACGACGATGGCGCTGATTTCGCTTGAACATGTGAGCAAGGTGTATCCGAAAGGCACTAGGCCTGCGTTGGATGACATCAATCTCGACATCAATCGAGGGGATTTCGTGTTCCTCGTGGGCGCATCAGGTTCCGGCAAAACCACATTGCTGAGCCTGTTGCTGCGTGAAGAGGAGGCCACGGACGGCGAGATCCGCGTCGCAGGCAACGATTTGCGACGCCTGTCCGCACGGCAGGTGCCGCATTATCGTCGTTCCATCGGCTTCATCTTTCAGGATTACAAGCTGTTGAACAACAAAACGGTGTGGGAGAATGTGGCGTTCGCACTTGAAGTGATCGGCACAAGCCGTTCCACCATCAAATCGTTGGTGCCGAAAGTTCTGCAGACGGTTGGGCTTACCGGTAAGGAGGACAGCTATCCGCATGAGCTTTCCGGCGGTGAGGCGCAGCGTGTGGCCATCGCGCGAGCGTATGTGAACCATCCACAGATTCTACTGGCCGACGAGCCTACCGGAAACCTTGATCCGACCACATCGTTGGGCATTATGGAAGTGTTGGACGCCATCAACCGCACCGGCACCACCGTCGTCATGGCCACGCATAATGAGGAAATCGTCAACTCCATGCGCAAGCGCGTGGTCGAACTGCATACCGGCAAAATCGTGCGTGACGAGCAGCAGGGATCCTACGATTCCGCACTGTACTTCCCGGATGCCGAAGTGGAATCCAAATCGCATCAGGCGCTGAATGGTGGCGATGTCGACGTGAAATACCGCGCGCCAAGAGGTTTGGACGTGTCCGATGCTTCCGAAGGAACGGTGGATGTGGAAGGTGCGACGCGAGCCGAAACCGCGGCGAATGCGGTTGATGCCGTGGCTGCGGCCATCCACGATGGCAATGGAGATGCGGGCATTGCGCGACTTGCCAATTCCGTGCATTCCGGTCGCACCGGCCGTTACGGAGAGGCGTTCGCCTCGGTGGAGACCACGTTGACCTGGGGCAAGGGTCTGAAACTCGAGGAGCTTGCAGAGCCGGAACAAGCTGATTCGTCTGCACGTTCCCAGAGCGAATCCAATGCCGATACCACTATCGTTTCGTCTGAAACGAGCGTCGAATCAGGCAACGCGGATGAAAACGAACAGCCGGCTGAGCCAACGGTTCCTACGCCTCCGGCACCGCCGATGCCTCCCGCGCCGCCAGCGCCTCCGGCACCTCCTGCCGTTCCTGCAGTGACCGACGATGGAGCGGCGAACTGCGCAGAACAATCCGCCGAACAGCATGAAACGTCCGAAAGCAAGGAGAACGACTGATGCGTTTGCGTTTCATTCTTTCCGAAACCTGGAGCAGCCTCAAGCGCAACGTGCCCATGTTGCTTTCAGTGATGCTCGTTACATTCATCTCGTTTCTGTTTATCGGCGCATCGGTGCTCACTCAGGCGCAGATCACCAAAGCCAAAGGCGATTGGTATTCCAAGGTTGAAGTGGTGGTGTGGATGTGTCCCGATGGCACCAGCCAATCCGTGAACTGCACCGCGGGAACCGCGGCAACGCAGACTCAGATCAATGACTTGCAGAAAACCATTCGCAACGAGCTTGCCGATGATGTATCGCAAATCACTTTTGTAAGCAAGGAAGATTTCTACAACGACACTTTCCTCAAACAATATCCGAACGGTGAATATCAGGGGCGTACGCTCACTGCCGACGATATGCAGGATTCATTGTGGCTGAAACTGAAGAATCCTGAGAAATATCAAGTCGTTTCCGAAGTGCTTTCTGGCAAGGAGGGCGTCGATACTGTCAGTGATCAACGGCAGATTTTTGAGCCGGTGTTCGCAGTGCTGAATCGTGCGACCATTGCAACCGCCGCATTGGCCGCGGTGATGGTGGTCGTCGCCATTATGCTGACCGGTACCACAATTCGCATGTCTGCTGCGTCACGTCGAACCGAAACGGAGATCATGCGTTTGGTGGGTGCTCCGAATTGGACCATTCGGCTGCCATTCATTCTTGAAGGGGCGATCGCATCAATGGTCGGCTCCCTGCTTTCCTGCGTCACTTTATCGGCATTGGTGAAGGTATTTATCACTGATTGGCTTGCGGCCTCCGTGAAATGGATTCCATATGTGAATCAGATGACGGTATTGTGGATTTCGCCGATTTTGGTTGCAGGAGCGGTGCTGTTGTCGGTGATTGCATCCACAGTGTCGTTGCATAGATATTTGAAAGCCTGAGAACATTCCGTTTTGTACGGATTGGATACGTTTATCTGTGTCGCGTTTTAAGCATGGGATACTATGGTATGGAACCAATGATGGGAGGCAAGTGACCGAATGACAAGCAAGAAAGCTCTAAAACCGGCCGTCGCGGTGTTTGCAACGGGGGCTTTGTGCGCCACGATGGCGATTGCCCCGTTCTCGTCTGCGGTTCCGCAGGCGCAAGCCAATACATACAGCAATCTGGTGAATGCCCAGAATAAGAAGGCTGCCAGCTCTCAGCGTGAAGCCCAGTTGCGTTCACAGCTTTCCGGTGTGAAGTCTGATTTGGCCGACAAGATCGTCGAGCTGGATGAATTGACAAATACGAAAATTCCTGCAGCTCAAGCTGCAGTCGATGAGGCAAATGCTACTGCCGCTTCGGCACAGAGTGAAGCTGATGCTGCGGCTTCCCGTTTGGAGGCCGCGCAAAAAGATAAGGAAAACCTCGAAGCGCAGATCGAACAGACCGGCAAGGATTATGATGACGCGCATGCGGCCGTGGCACAGATGGCTCGTGAAGACCTGCATGGTTCCGATGCATCCACTGTGATGAGCGTGGTGACAGGTTCCACGAGCACTCAGGAATTCATTAATTCCATGCAGTCTCGTGATGCGTTGAGCCGTACCGAAGCCAATGCGGCAAGTGATGCGGCGAATACGTTGAACACGTCGATGAACCGCAGCGAGCGTCTTTCTGCAATCGAGAAGCAGATCGCCAATCTGAAAACCGCAGCTGACGAAAAAGCCGCTTCCGCACAGCAGGCTGCTGCTTCCGCACAGACCCAGCGCGACTCGCTTGACCAGTTGCGTGCAGAAGGCGAAACCCGCCGTGCCGAATTGGAAAGCCAGCAGTCGCAGCTGAACGGCAGCGTGGCCAAACAGGCGGCGCAAACGGTTATGTTGCAGTCACAGGTCGATTCCTTCAACCGCCAGTATGCAGCCGAGCAGGCCGCAGCAGCTAATCAAAACAATGGTGGCAATCAAGGGCAGACCCGGCCAGGCAACAACAATACCAATAGTGGCGGCAACAATGTGACGCCTGCTCCTACGCCTACTCCTACGCCTGCTCCCGAGCCGAGTACCAATAACAATTCCGGTCAGGGAACCTCCAATGGCGATTACGGCAATGGCTACGTGGCCGGCCAGTGCACGTGGTGGGCGTACGAACGTCGTAGACAGATGGGTATCGGAACCCCCTCGTACTTGGGTAACGGTGGCCAGTGGTACGCTACCGCACCGTCGTATGGTCTTCGCGTGGATCATAGCCCGCAGGTCGGTGCGGCAATCTCCTTCCTGCCCGGTCAGGCTGGTGCCGATGGCTTCTACGGTCATGTGGGTGTGGTGGAAGCGGTGAATGGCAACACCATCACCATTTCCGAAATGAACGCGGCTGGTGGCCCATATGTAGTGTCGTACCGCACACTGTACAACGCGTCCCAGTTCTGGTATGTGCACTGATTCATCAAGGAGCGTTTGAGCTTTCCTTGAGCGTTGTGTCGCGGGAGCGCGCCGCCTGAATCGTTGGGCGGCGCGCTCCCGTGATATTGTCGATTGTTGCGTTGCAGAACACTTCTTTGAAGAACCGGAAAGGAGGTCCGACATGGCCAAGGAGCAAGGCGTGAAGCCGATTGCGCAAAACAAGAAGGCACGCCACGACTATGCCATTGAAGACAAGTATGAAGCCGGTCTGGTGTTGACCGGCACTGAGGTGAAGTCGCTTCGAGAAGGCCGCGCATCGCTGGCCGAATCGTTCATTACCATCGACCGTCGCGGTGAAATGTGGCTTGAGGGAGCCAATATTCCCGAATATCTCAACGGAACGTGGAACAATCATGCCCCTAAGCGCAAGCGTAAGCTGTTGCTTCACGCGGCGCAGATCGACAAGCTGGCTCGTCAAAGCCAGGCTAAGGGTTTCACCATCATTCCGCTGAGCCTGTATTTCAAAGACGGTCGAGTCAAGGCGGAAATCGCATTGGCACGAGGCAAGAAGGAATTCGACAAGCGTCAGGCATTGCGCGAGGAGCAAGACAAGCGTGAGGCCTTGCGTGCCATGCGATATGCCAACAAGCAGGTGCGATAAGTGGTAACCGGAAAATTTCCGGTTTCACATACTGATATACAGCGGTGGCCGTAATCTTTTTGTAGCTTGCCCTCTCTAGTGTATGGTTCAGATTCGGTCGAATAGACCGAGCGAGACATAGGAGAAGGATATGGAAGCGAAGAAAAGTCTGAAGACGGTTGCCGCGTGTGCGCTGAGCGTTGCGATGCTGTTTGCTGGAGCGGCATGCGGCACCAGTGATGGAAGCGACGATGCGGCTTCGTCCAATAGCGGTTCGAAATCGAGCGAACTGACGGGTTATGACGTTTCGTCGGTGCAGAAAGACGATGACATCGCCAAACTGTTGCCCGATTATGTGACGAAGGACGGCAAGCTCACCATCGGCATGGACACGTCGTACGCTCCCGCCGAATTCCTTGCGGAGGACGGCAAGACCCCGGTCGGCTTCGATGTCGATATCGCCAAGGCTTTGGCGCAGGTGTTCGGCCTTGAAGCGGATCCGGAAACCGCGAATTTCGATTCGATCATTCCATCGGTCGGATCCAAGTACGATATCGGCATTTCGTCGTTCACCGTGACCAAGGAACGTTTGGAAGCGGTTGATTTCGTAAGCCATTTTGATGCCGGATCGGCATGGGCCGTGAAGAAGGGCAATCCGAACAAGATCGACACGTCCGATCTGTGCGGCAAGAAGGTGGCCGTGCAGACCGCCACCATGCAGGAGACCGAAGCGAACAAGATAGCCAAGCAATGCGAGGCCGACGGCAAGGATAAGCTTGAAGTGATCTCCAGCAAGCTGCAGACCGATGTGACCACGAACGTTGTCACCGGCAAGGCCGACGTGTTCTATGCCGATTCGCCGGTTGCGGGCTATGCCATTGCGCAAACCGATGGACAGCTGGAAATGCTGGGCAAGGTCGAAGGCGTCGCTCCGGAAGGCATCGTCATCAAAAAAGGCGACAGCCAGATGGATGAGGCCGTACAGAAGGCCGTGCAGAAGCTCATCGACGACGGTACGTATCTGAAGATCCTTAAGTATTGGGGTGTCGAGGACGGTGCCATCGAAACGTCGGAAATCAATACGCCGGGCGCCGAATAATTCCATGATTGAACCGTCCACGGATGAGACGGTTCAAGGATCGCATGACTGGCGACGTGCTGGGAACAAAGCGGGTTTTGATCATATTGTGATATGGCAAAACCCGCTTTTTCGTAAGGAAAAACGGCATATCGAATAGAGTTTGCGTACTATTAACGTGGCCGTAGCAATCGTTTTCTATGGTGCCTGCAGGACTTCGGTTCGGCCGTATTCATACGGTTGGGAATGAAGAGAGGATTTGCGATGGCTTTCAATAATCTGAGGAAACTCGCTGTTTTTGCACTAAGCGCCGCCATGATCGTTTCGTTGGGTGCGTGCGGCACATCGGAAAAGTCCGATTCCGCGGCTTCCAGTGATTCTGAGTCGTCGTCGAACACCACCGGTTATGACGTTTCCGGCGTGACGAAGGATGACGATATAGCCGCGATGCTGCCGGAATCAGTCACCAAGGACGGCAAGCTCACCGTCGGCATGGACACGTCGTACGCTCCCGCCGAATTCCTTGCGGAGGATGGCAAGACCCCGGTCGGCTTCGATGTTGATATCGCGAAGGCGCTCGCCAATATGTTCGGTCTTGAGGCCGTGCCGCAAACGTCGAACTTCGATTCGATCATTCCGTCGATCGGTACCAAGTACGATATCGGCATTTCGTCGTTCACCATCACGCCCGAGCGTATGGAAGCTGTCGATTTCGTGAGCATGTTCAAGGCTGGTTCCACGTGGGTGGTGAAGAAGGGCGATCCGAACAAGGTCGATACTTCCGACTTGTGCGGCTTGAAGATCGCGGTGCAGACGGGCACCACGCAGGAAGAGGAAGTCAACGCTGCCGCCAAACAATGCAAGGCCGACGGCAAGTCCGAAGTGCAGATTCTGTCGAATAAGCTGCAGACCGATGTGACCACGAACGTGGCGACGGGCAAGGCTGACGTATTCTATGCCGATTCGCCGGTAGCCGGCTATGCCATCGCACAAACCGAGGATACGCTAGAAGCCCTCGGCGAGGATGTCGGCGTGACCAAGGAGGCCGTGGCAATCAAGAAGGGCGATTCCGATACCGCCAAGGCGGTGCAGGCCGCACTGCAGAAGCTTATGGATGACGGCACATATATGAAGATCCTCAAGCATTGGGGCGTGGAGGCCGGAGCAATCGACAAAGCCGAAATCAATCCGACCGACCTCGGCTGAACGATCAAACGTAAGGCAGACATCGCACACGGCGATACTGTGATGCCGATATGATGGAAGGCATGCGGACCAAATCCGCGTGCCTTCCGTTTTTCGTATATGGATCTTCCGTGATTCGACGGAGCTACATTGCGCGATTCTTGGCTGGTACGTAAGTTTTGCGCAACGTAACGTACATGTAGCATTGCGCTCTTATCGTGCCTATTTGAGATACTGAGGTTCTCTGCAACTGAATGGCGTTGAGATTTTCGGTATGGCAATGAAGAGATAAGAAGAAGGATATGCGTATCATGTCTTTGAAGATCAAGTCCGTTGTGGCGCTTGCGCTGAGCGCGGCGATGCTGTTTTCCACTGCCGCTTGCGGCACCTCCGATGCGTCCAAATCCGGTGATTCGTCGGATTCGTCGAACACTACCACCGGTTACGATGTCAGCACCATTGAAAAGGATGACGAGCTGGCCAAGCTGGTTCCGTCCGGCGATCTGGTGAAGGACGGCGAGCTTTCCGCCGGTATGGAGCTTTCGTACGCTCCGGCTGAATTCTATGCCGAAGACGGCAAGACTCCGGTCGGCTATGATATCGACATGACCAAGGCCATCGCAAAGACGCTTGGTTTGAAGCCGAACATCGTGTCTTCCATGTTCGACACCATCATTCCTTCCATTGGCTCCAAGTATGATCTGGGCATTACCGCCATGACCATCACCGAAGAGCGTATGCAGTCCGTGGATTTCGTGAGCTACTACCGTGCAGGTTCCACGTGGGCCGTGCAGAAGGGCAATCCGAAGAAGCTTGACACTTCCGACATGTGTGGCGCGAAGATCGCGGTGCAGACCGGCACCGTGCAGGAAGAGGAAGCCAACACCATCGCCAAAGGATGCGAGGCCGATAACAAGGCCGAGGTGATGTCGTACAAGCGTCAGGCCGAAGCGGCCACCGCAGTGGCTACGGGCAAAGCCGATGCGTTCTATGCCGATTCGCCGGTCGCCGGCTATGCCATCTCCCAGACCGACGGACAGCTTGAAGCCTTGGGCGACGTTGAAGGCGTGGCCAAGCAGGGCATCGCTGTTAAGAAGGGCAACACCCAGCTTGCTGAAGCCGTGCAGAAGGCCGTACAGAAGCTGATGGACGATGGCACGTATATGAAGATCCTCAAGCATTGGGGCGTGGAATCCGGCGCTCTTGACAAGGCTGAGATCAACCCGACCGATCTCGACTGATCTCATCCCCACTATTTACATCAACAACGAAGGAACTGAAGCATCATGGCGAAAAAACAGATCGATGGCGATGGCCTCGATATTCCGAATCGCATCAAGGCGCTGCCGGTTAAGCGTACGGGCCCGATTGTGGCGGCGGTCATCGTCGCTCTGCTCGCCGCCATGCTGCTGCAGGGCCTGATTACCAATCCGCGTTTCGAATGGAATGTGGTCTGGAAGTACCTGTTCGACAAGAATGTGCGCGAAGGCATCAAATACACGTTGCTGCTGACGGTCATCTCCATGGTCATCGCCATTATTCTGGCAGTGATTCTGGCCGTGATGCGCAAGTCCATCAATCCGGTGCTGCGTGGCGTGAGCTGGTTCTACATTTGGTTCTTCCGTGGCACCCCTGTGTATACGCAGCTGGTGTTCTGGGGTCTGTTCGCCGTGTTGGTGCCTCGCATCGGCGTGGGCATTCCGTTCACTTCCATTGAATTCTGGAGCATTGACTCGCAGTCCGTCATTACCGCTTTCAACGCGGCATGGCTGGGTCTCGCACTGAACGAAGCGGCATATCTGGCTGAAATCGTGCGTGCAGGTCTTGAAGCCGTCGATCCGGGTCAGACCGAAGCGGCCAAGGCGCTGGGTATGAAGCGCTCCATGATCATGCGTCGCGTGGTGCTTCCTCAGGCCATGCGCATCATCATTCCGCCGACCGGCAACGAGTTCATCGGCATGTTGAAGACCACTTCGCTGGTCAACGCCGTGCCGTTCACGCTGGAACTGCAGTTCGCCACCACCGCAATCGCAACCCGACTGTACAAGCCGATTCCGCTGCTGATCGTGGCCTGCATCTGGTATTTGGTGATCACCTCCATTCTGATGGTGCTGCAGTCTCGCCTGGAGAAGCATTTCGGCAAGGGCTTCGATGCGCGACCGGCCGGCGCGCGCGGCAAGCAGCCGCCGCTGCCGGGCAAAACCGGAGGCGAACCGAAAGACGATATCGCCAAGCAGAACGAGGCAACGTTCGCGGGCATGACCGCGTGAGGGGAGTGAGCAATGACTGAACCAACCACCAACGGTGTTGTTCCCGCAGTGAAGGCCACGCAGGTGCATAAGGCTTTCGGTAGCCTGCACGTGCTCAAGGGTGTCGATATGACGGTTATGCCCGGCTCGGTGACGGTGATTCTGGGACCTTCCGGTTCCGGAAAATCCACGTTCCTGCGCCTGATCAACCAGTTGGAAACGCTGACCGGCGGCGAAATCGACGTCGACGGTGAAATGATCGGCTACAAGTATGTCGACAAGGACGGCAAGCAGGTGCTGCAGACCCTGAACGACAAGGAAGTGGCCGAGCAGCGTTCCAAACTGGGCATGGTGTTCCAGAGGTTCAACCTGTTCCCGCACATGACGGCTCTCGAAAATGTGATGGAAGCGCCGATCCATGTCAAGCACATGGATAAAAAGGAAGCCCGCAAGCTTGCCATCGAAGAGCTGAACCGCGTGGGCATGGGCGATCGCCTCGACCACTATCCGGCACAGCTTTCCGGAGGCCAGCAGCAGCGTGTGGCTATCGCCCGTGCGCTCGCCATGAAGCCGGAAATCATGCTGTTCGACGAGCCGACTTCAGCACTCGATCCGGAATTGGTGGGCGAAGTGCTGAACGTCATGCTGTCTTTGGCGAAAGAAGGCATGACCATGGTGGTTGTCACCCACGAAATAGGTTTCGCGCGCGAAGTCGCCGATCAGATCGTATTCATGGACGGCGGTGTTGTTGTGGAACAGGGCGGTCCTGAAATCATCGACAATCCGCAGGAACCACGATTCAAGGACTTCCTGCAGCACGTGCTGTAAATCGCCGTAAGCATAATCGTTAAGGATCAGACATCTCTTCGTCGCGAGAATTGCGATTAAGGGAAGAGCTGAAGAAAATCCCCATGTTGAAAACTGTCGGCATGGGGATTTTTGTGTCCATATATCAAAGGTTCGGTGCGATGGGACGGTTTCGTTTCGAAAATGACACCATTACCCGATAAGCTGGGGTGTTATGTGTGGAATCGTAGGATATGCAGGAAATGTGGAAACCGTGTGCGGCAAGCCGTTGGAAGTGTGCCTCCAAGGCCTACGGCGTTTGGAATACCGCGGGTATGATTCGGCCGGTGTGGCGCTGACCGCGCCCGGCATGGACCATGTGGAAGTGCGCAAGAAGGCGGGGCGCCTCGCCAACCTGATCGAAGACGTGGAACGCAAACCGATGCCGATGGCCACCGTGGGCATCGGCCATACCCGTTGGGCCACCAACGGCGTGCCGAACGACATCAACGCGCATCCTCATACCTCGCAAGACGGCAAGGTCGCCATCATTCATAATGGCATCATCGAAAACGCCTCTCAGCTTCGTCTTGATCTGCAGACGGAAGGTTACCGTTTCTCATCGGAAACCGATACGGAGGTTGCGGCGAAACTACTGGGCAAAATCAGTGAGAAAATCGTTGAGGAAACCGGCAAGCCCGACTTGTTCAAGGCCGTGCGACGCTTGGCACGCATGCTAGAAGGCGCGTTCACGATTCTCGCCACCGACTGCCGTCAGCCGGGTATCGTGGTCGGCGCCCGCCATGATTCGCCGCTGGTGGTTGGTCTTGGCGAAGGTGAGAATTTTCTCGGTTCCGATGTGGCCGCGTTCGTGGCCTACACGAAGCGTGCCATGGAAATCGATCAGGATCAGGCCGTGATGGTGTCCGCCGATAAGGTCGTGGTGTCTGATTTCATGGGCAACATCGTGGCCGATCCTAAGACCTACACCGTGGATTGGGATGCTTCCGCGGCCGAAAAGGGCGGTTGGGACTCCTTCATGAACAAGGAGATCCACGAAGGGCCGGCGGCGGTGCAGCGCACGCTGTTGGGACGTCTCGGCAAGGACGGCAATCTCAATCTTGACGAGGTTCGCATCGACGAGCATGATTTCAAGGCGATCGACAAGATTATCGTTATCGCCTGCGGTACCGCCGCCTATGCGGGCATGGTGGCCAAGTACGCCATCGAGCATTGGGTGCGTATTCCGGTGGAAGTGGAGCTCGCCCACGAATTCCGCTATCGTGATCCGATTCTCACCCCGCGCACGTTGGTGGTGGCCATTTCGCAGTCCGGTGAAACCATGGATACGCTGATGGCATTGCGTCATGCGCGCGAGCAGGGTTCGAAGGTGCTGGCCATCTGCAACACGCAGGGCGCGTCCATTCCGCGTGAATCCGACGCGGTGCTGTACACGCACGCTGGTCCGGAAGTGGCGGTCGCCTCCACCAAGGCGTTCGTGGCGCAGATTACTGCCGCCTACGTGCTTGGCTTGTATTTGGCGCAGGTCAAGGGTGCAATGTTCCGCGACGAAATCGCGCAGACGTTGGATTCCCTCAAAGACATGCCTCGCAAGATCCAGTGGATTCTCGACACGCAGACCGAGACCGTGCATGATGCTGCCGCGCAGATGGTCGATGCGAAGTCCTTCCTGTTCCTGGGGCGTCATGTTGGCTACCCGGTCGCGATGGAAGGTGCGTTGAAATTGAAGGAAATCGCCTACACCTTCACCGAAGGTTTCGCGGCCGGCGAACTCAAGCACGGTCCGATCGCATTGGTGGACGAAGGCGAACCGGTAGTGTTCATCGTGCCGCCGGCACGTGGCCGCAATGTGCTGCACGCCAAGGTTATTTCCGGTATCGAAGAGGTCAAGGCCCGTGGCGCGTACATTATCGCCGTGGCCGAAGAGAACGATCCCGATGTTGAACGCTACGCGGACGTGGTGTTCTGGCGTCCGGCCTGTCCAACGCTGATGAGTCCGCTGGTGGACGTGGTGCCGCTGCAGCTATTCGCCATGGACATGGCCAAGCTGAAGAATTACGACGTTGACAAGCCTCGTAATCTTGCCAAGTCCGTCACCGTGGAGTAATCGTTCATACGATGCGTCAACAGAGTCAGCAGAAGAGGCATCGTTACGTTCTTGAAGAACCTCACATTCCGTTCGAATGTGAGGTTCTTTACGAGAACGATGCGATTATCGTGGTTGACAAACCGCATTTTCTCGCCACCACACCGCGCGGCATGTGGTATCGCGAAACCGCGTTGATCCGACTTCGGGAACAGTATGGCGAACCTGATATTGTTCCCGCGCACCGTTTGGATCGACTTACCGCAGGTATCGTCGTATTTGTGCGCAAACCGGAATTGCGTGGCGCTTACCAAATGCTGTTCCAGAATCGCAAAACCATCAAAACCTATGAATGTTTGGCGCCACTTGCCCCCGAACAGCATCCGCAATATGGAACAATCGTAAGAATCGACAGGCATCAACCATTTCCGGCAATCCGAGCATCGCATATTTGCAAGGATCGCGGGCGACTTCAGGCGTACGAAATTCCGGAAATCGTCAATGCGCAAACGTTGATTGAGCGGGGGAACACGGTACGTTGCATCGATGGCAAAGCATATGTGAATTATGTGCTGCACCCGAAAACCGGCAAAACGCATCAGTTGCGTGTGCATATGAATTCGTTGGGATTGCCGATTTTTGGCGATGATTTCTATCCGAATATTGTGCAGCATTCTTACGATGATTTCTCGCAACCGTTGGAATTAGTGGCTCGTGAATTACATTTCGACGATCCGGTGACGGGAGAGCCTCGTACGTTCGTTTCGAAAGTGCCGCTTGGCTGATTAACAGTCTGATCAGCAGACATGGCTCGATGAATAAAGATATATAAACTGTTCATCGCTGTACTGATATTTGATCGCATCGCTATGGCGTGTTGAAGTTGCGCGTCCCTATAATTGGACATTTTACATTTCGTGTTATCGAGCGTGATTAGGATGTGCTCTTGTTGTGCTGGCTGGCAAAGGCAAGCCGGCTGGAAAGAACGAGAGAGAATATGAACCATATTTCGAAAGCGCTTCGTGGCGTTGTCGACAAATATAACGGCGTATCACTGATTATCCGCATTATCGTCGGTCTTATCGCGGGCACCGCACTGGCATTGGTCGTTCCGCATATGACGTGGATCGGCGAATTCGGCACCCTGTTCGTAAGCGCATTGAAGGCCGTCGCTCCGATTCTGGTGTTTGTGCTGGTGGCAAGCGCTTTGGCTCAAGGTAATTCCAAGCTTGACGGCCGTTTTGGCACGGTGCTTTTCCTGTATCTGTTCACCACGTTCCTGTCCGCCGTCGTGGCGGTGCTGACGTCTCGCACGTTCCCGCAGACCATATCGTTGGGCGATGCCGCTGACGCCGATGTGGTGCCGCAGGGCTTGAGTGAGGTTGTACAGACGTTGCTGACCAATATTGTGGCCAATCCGATTCAGGCAATGATCGACGGCAACTACATCTGCATTCTGATGTGGGCTTGTCTGTTCGGTCTTGCCATGAAGGGTATTGCTAATGAAAGCTCCAAGGCGTTCCTCGCCAATGTGGCCGATGGCGTGTCTCAGGTGATTCGTTGGGTCATCAATCTCGCCCCGTTCGGCATTATGGGCTTGGTGTTCACCAGCGTTTCCGAAAACGGCTTGGCGGCCTTCACCGAGTACGGTAGCCTCCTGCTCCTGCTCGTCGGTACCATGCTGCTGATGGTGCTCGTGTTCGGCCCGCTGGTCATTTTCCTGTACCTGCACCGCAACCCGTATCCGCTGGTGTACCGCTGCTTCAAGGAATCCGGCCTGACCGCATTCTTCACCCGTTCCTCCGCGGCGAATATTCCGGTCAACATGCAGTTGTGCGAGAAGCTTGGTCTTGATAAAGATATGTATTCCGTGTCCATTCCGCTGGGCGCAACCATCAACATGAACGGTGCCGCCATCACCATCACCATCATGGCCATGGCTGCTGCCAATACGATGGGCATTCAGATTTCGCTGCCGGCCGCCATTCTGCTGTCTGTGGTGTCGGCGCTCGGTGCATGTGGCGCTTCCGGCGTGGCCGGCGGTTCGCTGCTGCTTATTCCGATGGCTTGCTCGCTGTTCGGCATCAGCAACGACATCGCCATGCAGGTGGTGGGTGTCGGCTTCATCATTGGCGTTATTCAGGATTCTGTGGAGACCTGCCTGAATTCCGCTTCCGATGTGGAGTTTGCGGCGACCGCCGAATATCATGCTTGGCTCAAGCAGGGCCGTCAGCTTCCTGCGTTCATGTATTCCAAGAAGGAACGCCAGCAGCTCGGCATCGAAGCCTGATTTCACCCGATTTCGGTTTTTCGGTTTCTGAATACGAAAAGGCGTCTTCTCGATTGTGTTGTGCAACACGTCGGGAAGACGCTTTTTGTGTTTATTCTTGGTTCTGGGCTTGCAGGAATTGCTATTGCGGGATAAATTTGTAAGGGAAGTTGACGAAAAACAAAGGAGTAGATATGACTCAACGCAGAGCCTATCGTTGGCCGCAGCCGTTGGCTGGGCAGCAAGCCCGCATCTGGTACGGCGGGGACTACAATCCAGACCAGTGGCCGGAAGAGGTGTGGGACGATGACGTTCGTTTGATGAAGAAGGCTGGCGTGAACCTCGTGTCCGTGGGCATCTTCTCGTGGGCGAAGATCGAGACGAGCGAGGGCGTGTACGATTTCGACTGGCTCGACCGCATCATCAACAAGCTGGGCGAGGCCGGTATCGCAGTGGACTTGGCGTCCGCCACCGCGTCGCCGCCGATGTGGCTCACCCAGGCGCATCCCGAGGTGCTGTGGAAGGACTACCGCGGCGACGTGTGCCAGCCGGGCGCCCGCCAGCATTGGAGGCCGACCAGTCCGGTGTTCCGCGAGTACGCGCTGAAGCTGTGCCGTGCGATGGCCGAGCATTACAAGGGCAACCCGTACGTGGTCGCATGGCATGTGAGCAACGAGTACGGCTGCCACAACCGCTTCGACTATTCCGAGGACGCCGAACGCGCGTTCCGGAAATGGTGCGAGGAACGCTACGGCACCATCGACGCGGTGAACGACGCGTGGGGCACGGCGTTCTGGGCGCAGCGCATGAACGACTTCACGGAAATCGTGCCGCCGCGTTTCATCGGCGACGGCAACTTCATGAACCCGGGCAAGCTGCTTGACTTCAAGCGTTTCAGCTCCGACGCGCTGAAGGCGTTCTACGTCGCCGAGCGCGACGCGCTTGCCGAGATCACTCCGGACCTGCCGTTGACCACGAACTTCATGGTGTCCGCCGCCGGTTCGGTACTGGACTACGATGATTGGGGCCGTGAGGTCGATTTCGTGTCGAACGACCATTACTTCATTCCGGGCGAGGCCCATCTGGACGAGCTTGCGTTCTCCGCGAGCCTGGTCGACGGCATCGCGCGCAAGGATCCGTGGTTCCTGATGGAGCATTCCACGTCGGCGGTGAACTGGCGTCCGGTCAACTACCGCAAGGAGCCGGGCCAGCTGGTGCGCGACTCCCTGGCGCATGTGGCCATGGGCGCGGACGCGGTGTGCTACTTCCAATGGCGCCAGTCCAAGGCCGGCGCGGAGAAGTTCCATTCCGCGATGGTGCCCCACGCCGGTGAGGACTCGGCCGTGTTCCGTGACGTGTGTGAGTTGGGCGCGGATCTGAACACGCTGGCCGACAACGGACTGCTTGGCACGAAGCTGGCGAAGTCCAAGGTCGCCGTGGTGTTCGACTACGAGTCCGAGTGGGCCAGCGAGCACACCGCCACGCCGACCCAGAAGGTCCACCACGTGGACGAGCCACTGCAATGGTTCCGCGCGTTGGCCGACCATGGCGTGACCGCCGACGTGGTGCCGGTGCGCGGCGCTTGGGATGACTATGAGATGGTCGTATTGCCGAGCGTGTACCTGCTTTCCGAGGAAACGACCCGCAGGGTGCGTGATTACGTTGTGGGTGGCGGCCGCCTGGTCGTGACCTACTACACGGGCATTTCGGATGAGAAGGACCACGTGTGGCTCGGCGGCTATCCGGGATCGATCCGTGACGTGGTCGGCGTGCGTGTGGAGGAATTCATGCCCATGGGCGACGATTTCCCGGGCGTGCCGGATTGTCTCGGTCTGTCGAACGGCGCGGTCGCGCACGATATCGCCGACGTGATCGGTTCGGTCGACGGGACGGCCACCGTGCTGGAAACGTTCAAGGACGATCCGTGGACCGGCATGGACGGCGCTCCGGCGATCGTCGCGCACACATTCGGCGAAGGCCGTAGCGTGTACGTGGGCGCGCGCCTCGGGCGGGACGGCATCGCGTTGAGCCTGCCGGAAATCCTTGATTCGCTCGGCATGGCCGAAGCGGGCGGAAACGACGGCCGAGTGCTGCGCGTCGAACGTGAGGGCGCGGACGGTTCGAGGTTCGTGTTCTCGTTCAACCGCACGCATGAGACGGTCCGGGTTCCGGTGGAAGGCGAAGTCGTGGTCTCCTCGTTCGCTGAAGTGAGTGGCGAAACCATTTCGATCAAACCAAACGGCGTGATCGTTACCAAGCAGTAAACGGTCGGCAAACAAATAACCGTAACGCAACATGGGTGTCGATGGATTGAATAATCGTCAATCCGCCGACACCCATGTTTGTTGAAAGGTAAATGGATTGCGTAGCTGAATCGAAGAGATTGGAGGATTGTACGCTGGCTTTCGGGTGACTGACGTACACTCAAATGCGTATGCCTGTACGCACGTTCTCGTGTGGGAACACCAAATGGGAGGAATCGGCTTGAAACTGGTGAAACGAATCATCGCCATCTGCTGTGCGGCCATTATGGCAGTCAGCGCGGCCGCTTGCGGAGCCAACGTCGATTCCCGCACCGAAATCACCGTGTGGTCGTGGGAGCCGAGCATGAAGCAAGTCATCGCCGGTTTCGAAAAGGAAAATCCCGACATCCACGTTATTTGGAAGAACACAAGCGGCTATGACAATCTCAACAACGCCATTCAAGACGGCTACGGCATTCCCGACGTGGTGCAATTGGAATACTATGCATTGCGCCAGTACGCGGTAAGCAGCCAGCTGATGGCAATCACCGGGCGCACGAAAGACTACGGCGATTTCTACACGCCCGGCACATGGGCTTCGGTGCAGCTGAACGGCCGCGTGTACGGCCTGCCCATGGATTCCGGCCCAATGGCGTTCTTCTACAACAAAAGCGTGTTCGACCAGGTCGGCGTTGACGCGTCCAAAATTCGCACGTGGGACGACTATTACGAGGCTGCCAAAAAGCTCAAGGAGATCGGCGTGTACATCGCGGCCGATTCTGGAGACGCCAGCTTCTACGACACGATGATCTGGCTTGCTGGAGGACGCCCCTTCTCCACCTCCAACGACGGCAAAAACGTGACCATCAACCTCACCGGCGATGAGGGTACGAGAACCTTCACCGAATTCTGGCAGAAAATGATCAACGAAGGATTGGTGGACACGAGTCTGACCGCATGGTCCGATGGATGGAAGGAAGCCGTAGGAGAGGGGAAGATCGCCTCCATGTTCTCCGGCGCATGGTTGCCGTCGCTACTTATGTCGAACCTTCCTGGAACTGCGGGATTATGGCGTGTGGCACAGATGCCGACACCAGATGGCAGCGCCACCACGTCGGAAAACGGCGGATCCGCGCTGGCCGTGCTACAACGCTCTCGCAAACCCGAAGCGTCATATCGTTTCATTGAATACGCATGCCATAAAGCGGAAGGCATCAAAGCCCGTGTGAATGGCGGCGCATTCCCCGCCGACAACAACACGTTGTCTGATCCGGAATTCCTGCACAAAACCACCGTGACCGACGAGCGTGGCATTGAAATACCGTATTTCGGCGGTCAGGAATACAATCGCATGCTTTCCGAAGCTGCGGAAAACGTTTCGACCGGCTACCAGTATCTGCCATTCGAAGTGTATGCGCGAAGTGACTTCCGCTCCACCGTGGGCAAAGCCTACAAATGGTCGAGTCTCTTGTGTAAGGAGCAGGACCGGTTGAACATCATCGCGGCCGGCGGCAAAGTGTCCGACAAATCCGCCATCGGTGACGCGTTGAAGGAAACCGATTCCGCAGATCGACTTACATTGAAAAGCGGCATCGCGCTTTGGCAGAAGGATCTGAAGGAATATGGAACCAATCAGGGCTTTACTATTCAATAAATATTAATTATTTGCAAAAATACAAAAATAATGATGGCTGTCTTGTATTCGATTGAAAGCAAGACAGCCATCATTATTATGTAATGAGATTACATATATCTAAATATAAGATTTTCTATCGTACGTTACGCTCGTAAATATGCAGCATGCCTTTGAAAATCAGATCCGGATCGTAAATATCGATCATATCGGTATCATCAGCAAATACTCGGCTTAAACCACCCGTCGCGACCACGCGGAATTCTTCGTCGATTTCGCGATGGAATTGTGTGATCGTACGTTCGATACCTCCGAGGAAGTTGTAGTACAAGCCGGCCTGCATGGCTGGTTTGGTGCTTTTCGCCAGAATCGATGCGGGCCGGGTGATTTCCACTTCCGGCAACTGGGCCGTGGCTTCCCACAAGGCGGTCGCGCCCGTGCGAATGCCGGTGGTGATCAGTCCGCAAATCACTGAAGCGTCGGCTGTTACGTAATTGAATGTGGTGGCCGTGCCGAAATCCGCCACCAGAATCGGACCGCCATACTCGTAGTAGGCTCCAGCACAGTCGGCGATGCAGTCGGCACCCATGTTCTGCGGATTGTCCATACGAATGTTAATGCCGGTTTTGACGCCCGGTCCAATGATCATCGGATCGATATTGAGGAATTTCACAATGCTGGCGCGGAACGAATGCATGACCTTCGGCACCACCGATGAGATGATCACATCGTCCACATCGCCCGGTGTGTAGCCACTCAACTGCAGGAATTGCGTGATCATCAGGCCATATTCGTCTGACGTGTGGTTCGATTTCGTGGTGATGCGGTATGTGCCGGCGATGTGTCCGTCATCGAGGAAGCCGATCACCACATTGGTGTTGCCGATGTCGACTGCGACCAGAAGCATATCGAATTCTCCTTACGATTACTGTATTGACGCTATTGCTTGCGATTGTGGTTGATATTTACGGATATTCACGATTTGGGCGGAATTGTGTTGTCGGTGTTGCGCAATGCCGACAATTCAGTGAGTATGCGTTCCGCCAATTCCTGCTTGCCCATCTTGTTCCAATGTTCGATGATTGGCTCATCAGGGGTTGCGCCGGGCTTCAATACCGTCACCACATTCGTGTCCACCGCGAAACCGGCACCGGGGGTATTGAGATTGTTGGCCACCAGCATTGAACAATGCTTCGACGCGAGTTTTTTCGCCGCATTCGCTTCCAAATCCTGCGTTTCCATGGCGAAACCGCACAAAGTCTGGTCAGCTGTTTTATGCTCGCCCGCCCACGCGAGAATATCGGGATTCGATGTGAGATGCAGATCGATATTGACGCGCCCGTTCTTTTTGATTTTCTCCTGAGCCTGCTCGACGGGTCGGAAATCGCCGACTGCGGCCGCCATAATCGTCAGATCGGCTTGCGTGAACCGTTCCTGTACTGCGTCGAACATGTTCCGCGCGGTGGTGACGTGAATCACATCAACGCCATGTGGTGCGCTCAATGACACAGGGCCCGACACGAGCGTTACATTCGCACCCATATCGCGTGCCTGTTCGGCGATCGCATAGCCCATTTTTCCGGTGGAATGGTTGGTGAGGTAGCGTACGGGGTCGAGCGGTTCCTGCGTGGGGCCGGCGGTAATGAGCACATGTAATCCGCGTAATGGCAACGTTTCAGCAGGTTGGTTCGCACGCAGCAAATCGGCCACGGCCGCTTCGATCGCGGCAGGCTCCTCCATGCGCCCTTTGCCGACATCCTGGCAGGCGAGCATGCCGGAACCCGGTTCCACAATGGTCCACCCGAGTTCACGGCAGATATTGAGATTGCGCTGCGTCACAGCATTCTCATACATGCGCACATTCATGGCAGGGCATAGGATTTTCGGCCCCTCGCTATAGGCAAGCACGGTGCTCGTCAGTTGGTCGTCGGCGATACCGCATGCGATTTTTGCGATGATATCCGCGCTTGCGGGGGCGATGACCAGCATGTCCGCCCATTTCGCATCATCCACATGATTGATATGCAACGGATCGGAAGGAGTGTAGGCAACATCACAATCGTTGCGTTGTGCGGCGAACATGGATGTGCGTGTTTGCGTGTGCGTAAGCGAGCTGAACGTCAGCGGAGTGACGAACTCCTGTGCGGCTGCGGTCATCACCACGCGAACCTCATGCCCCTGCTTGCTCCAGTCGGAGGCGAGATGGCAGGCCTTGAAAGCGGCGATACTACCGGTTACGCCAAGAAGAATATGAGCCATAGCCGTGTTGTCCTTCCGCTGACCCTGGCAAGACTGATGAAAACTGCGTCAAGTATATATCGAACCGGCTGAAGCGTACGGTATTTCTGTTGGGAGAATCAGCCATTGAAGTATCCGTGGGCATAGCGGATTGTAAAATCAGACTTCGGTGATCGACCTGTACAGGCGGTTAACCAGAGCAAACCCATAATCAAACAGGAGCAATCATGTCGCAATCTTCAGGTGCGCACGGCGAAGCCGACGCAACCGAACAGAAGAACGAATCGAAGGGACAGCCATACAACACGGCCAGCACCGACACCACGTTGAACGCGCGGGCCAAATCACCAAAAACGCAAGGCCCGAAGAAATGGGCCTATGTGCTTGTTGCCATCATTGCGGTCATTGCCATCATCATTGGTGTTACCGCTTTCCGAAACCACAGTGAATCCAAGAACGCGAACGGAACATCGGCCAAAGCCGACACCGTTACTGTAGGTCTGAAACTTTCCCCGGTCAGCCTTGACATTCGTCAACAGTCCGGAGCCGCGCTTGAACAGATCCTCGACGGCAACGTCTACGAGGGACTGGTGTCGCGCGATTCGAACAATAAGGTCCAGCCAAGCGTCGCCAAATCCTGGGATATTTCCAAGGACGGTAAGACCTATACGTTCCATCTCAATGACAAGATGAACTTCTCCAACGGCCATAAGCTTGATTCGGCCGACGTGGTGTGGTCTATCAACCAGCTCATCGAGAAGCAGTATCTGGATTCCGACGCCATCGAAAGCGTCAGCAAGGTCGAGGCGGTCGACGCCGACACCGTGAAGATGACCCTTTCCGAACCGGATTCGAACCTGCTGTGGAACCTCACCGGACGTCCGGGACTGGTGTTCGACAAGGACGCCAAGTACGATGCGAAGACCCAGGCCGTTGGTTCCGGACCGTACACCGTCGAATCCTTCGACCCGGGCAACAAGATCGTGCTCAAGGCCAATGCGAAGTACTGGGGCACCGCGCACAAGGCGCAGACCAACAAGGTGATCGTCCGCTTCTTCTCCGATGACAACGCCGCAGTTAACGCGCTCAAGAGCGGTGACGTGGATGTGCTTTCGCCGGTGAACGCCACGCTCGCCAAGGGGCTCGACAAGTCGAAGTATCAGGTCTCCGCGGCATCCGGAAGCGACAAGTTCGTGCTCGCCTTCAACTGCACCAATCCGAAGCTGGAAGACAAGCGCGTGCGCCAGGCGATCCGCTACGCCATCGACCGCAAGGAGATCATCGCGTCCCGCGGTAACGTCGACCAGACGCTCGGCGGTCCAATCCCATCCGTTGATCCTGGCTACGAGGACCTGACCGGCCTGTACCCGTACAATCCATCCAAGGCCAAGAAATTGCTGGGCGAAGCCGGATACTCCGCCGACAAGCCGCTGAAGCTCACCCTCACCTATGCCAACACGTATGGTCCCGAACTTGGCAACCAGCTTAAGAGCCAGCTCGCCAAGGTCGGCATCAACCTGAACATCAATTATGTGGAATTCTCCACTTGGCTGCAGGATGTGCACGCCAATGGCGACTATGAGCTTTCCTTGGTGGACCACGCGGAAAGCCACGATTTCTATTCTTGGACGAACCCGGAATACTACTTCCACTACAACAGCAAGAAGGTCCAGGAACTGTACGCCAAGTCGCTGGCCTCCACCGATTCCGCGACCAGCGAGAAGTACCTCAAGCAGGCGGCGCGTATCGTCAGCGAGGACGCTCCTGCGGATTGGCTGTTCGGATACCGTGTGACGGTCGCCCGTGACAAGAATCTTCACGGTTTCCCGGGCAAGCTTACGCAGATCCTGCTGCCGCTATGGCAGGTCTACAAGACCAAGTAAGTTACCGGTAATGAAATTCATCATCCAACGGCTGGGGCTGTTCATCGCGGCTCTGGCCGGTCTTTCTCTTTTGGTGTTTCTCGCACTGCGCATCCTTCCCGGCGACGTCGCCGCGGTGATTGCGGGAACGAAGGCGACACCCGAACGCATCGCCGCGTTGCGCTCGCAGCTCGGACTTGACCGTTCTTATCCGGCGCAATACGCGGATTGGATACTTGATCTGCTGCACGGCGATTTCGGAACATCCGTGATCAGTGGACGTTCCGTCGCATCCCAAGTGACGGAACGTGTCGGTATCACCTTTCCTCTAATCGTTATGAGCCTGGCTATCGCACTGGTCATAGGGCTTCCGCTGGGATGCGCTGCCGTGCTGACCCGCAATCCGCATCTGCGTGGTTTGTTCCATGTGATCGCCATCGTCGCGGGCGCCATCCCCGCGTTGTGGGGCGGACTGCTGCTGATTCTGCTGTTCGCTCGCGGCAGCGGATTGTTTGGATTGTTCCCATCCCAAGGTTTCCCTGGTGAGGGATGGTCGGATCCGTCATCCGCATTGTCTTCTCTTGTATTGCCGTCAGTTGCTACCGGTATCACTGCGGGGGCGTCGGTAATGCGGTACACGCGTGCGGCGGTCGGCGACATGGCCTCGTCGCAGGCGGTCGATATGGCAATGGCATGCGGCATGACTCGCAAGCAGGCGATATTGAAGGTCGCCTTGCGTCTTGCCACGCCGCAGCTCGTATCGGTGATCGGTCTGACCTTCGCGCATATGGTCACCGGCGTGATGGTGGTGGAGAACCTGTTCGCGCTTCCCGGACTTGGTGCCATGCTCGTCACCGATGTGGGCAACCGCGACCTTACCTCCGTGCAAAGCGAGTTGTTCCTGCTTGCGGCGTTGTTCCTGTTGCTGGGGTTTGCGGTCGATTTGGCACACCGCGCGTTGGACCCACGTCTCAAAAGTGCGGGCGTCGGCTCGCAGGAGGTGTCCGCATGACCGATTCGAACAATCGAAACACATTGCCCAAACCCGTGTCATGTGCGACGGTTCCGGACGGAGCCAAGCGCACGGCAGCAGGGTCGTCGGCAGCGAAGACGGTCATCGCATCCATCTGGCATACCGGCGGTGGCAAATACGCGATGATCGTCATCGGACTATGGGTCGCGGTATCGGCCATATCACTGTTCTGGACGCCGTACCGTCTCTTGGACACCGATGGCTATCATGTCTGGGCGTCACCATCCGGTTCCCATCCGCTGGGTACGGACGGTGTCGGTTCTGATGTGCTGAGTTGGCTGATGGCGGGATCTCGTACCAATCTGGCGATAGCGTTGCTCACTGTATGCGTCGCCGCTGCGGTTGGTCTGCTGCTCGTCGCAGCCATGGTGTCACGCAACAGTGCGTTTGCCTCCACATCGGTGGTCGTCGTGGACGCGCTGATCTCCCTGCCCACCGTACTGATCGCATTGATTCTCACAGTGCCGTTCGGAGCTTCGGCCGCGGTCATCGTCATCTCCTGCGGATTCGCATACGGCATGAATCTGGCAAGGATTCTGCGCCCAGCCGCCATGCTTGCGGCGCGCTCGCCATACGTTGAGGCGTCATTATGGGCCGGGGCCAGTCCGATTCGCGTGTTCTTTACGCATATCCTGCCGAACACCCTGCCTGTGCTCAGCGTGCAGCTTTCCATCAGCGCCGGCACCTCGCTGCTTGCGGAGGCGGGATTGACCTACCTTGGCGTGGGCGTCGGTTCGGGCGTTCCCAGTTGGGGGCACTCGCTGTCTACGTCGGTCAGATTCATCAGCATCTATCCTATGGCCGTGCTATGGCCGGGTCTGGTGGTCACTGTGGTCGTCATCGCGTTGAACCTTTTCGGAGATGCGCTGCGTGACGCCATCGACCCATTGACGAACTCGGCATTGAGGGACATCTCATGAGCGTGAATATTCGGAATCTCGATATCTCCATCAACGGCAATTCAATTGTGCATGACGTGCAGTTGACCATTGCGGACGGCGAACGCGTGGGGTTGATTGGCTCATCCGGCTCCGGCAAGTCGATGATCGCCAAAGCCATGATGGGAATCCTCCCCAGTATGGCGCAGGTAAGCGGCGACATCGACTTGGATGGTACACATGTTGTCGGCGCCACCGATGAGGTCATGGCCACCTTGCGCGGCCGCTCCGTGGGCATGGTGTTCCAGAACCCATCCGTCGCGTTGAATCCCGTGATGACAGTGGCCCAGCAGGTCGGATTGCCGCTGTACCTCCATTACGACTTGACGCTTGAAGAGCGGGCGGAGCGTGTCAAGACGATGCTGTCGAAAGTCGGTCTTGCCGAGGATGCGCTGCTCAAATATCCACATGAGCTGTCGGGCGGCCAGCAGCAGCGCGTCGGCATCGCCACGGCGTTGATCACCTCGCCGAGACTGATCATCGCAGACGAGCCGACTACTGCATTGGATTCGATCACACAGCGGCAGATCGTCGATCTGCTGACTTCGCTGGTCGACGATTCCGGCGCGTCCATGCTGTTCATCACCCATGATTTTTCGGTGCTGCGTCGTGCCACCACCCGATGCTACGTGCTATCCGAAGGGCATGTCGTGGAATCCGGCGCGACTTCCATGCTGCTGGAGTGTCCAACGACGCCCGAAGCCACAAATCTGGTCCGGGCCGCGCGCGAGCTTTCGCTCGATGTCGAAGGAGGACGATGATGTCCGAACCGACCATTCTGCTTGAAGGACGTGGCATCGACAAGTTTTTCGGCAAAGGCAGGCAACGCAGACAGGTGCTGTTCGGCGTGGATATCACGGTCTACGCGGGGGAGTGCCTTGCCGTGATCGGCGGCTCCGGATCGGGAAAGACCACGCTTACGCGTGTGTTACTCGGTTTGGAAGATGCCGATGCCGGCGACATACGCTATCGCGGTGAGGTTCTGCGCAAGCAGACCGTGAAATCGTTGCGTAGCCAGTCCGGACTGGTATTCCAGAATCCATTCGATTCGTTGGATCCGCGATGGCGTGTCGCAAAATCCGTCATGGAGCCGTTGCGGTTGCGCCACCACGACTGGTCCCCTGAACAGATTTCGGCGCATGTGGACGACGCTTTCCTCAGGGTGAGCCTCGATCCGACAGTATACCGGAACCGCTTTCCCATGGACCTATCCGGAGGGCAGGCACAACGTGCCGCGATCGCCCGCGCCATTGTCGACCATCCGACCGTGTTGCTTGCTGACGAGCCGATGAGCGCCATCGACGTTGCCGCACGCGTGCAGATTCTCGAATCGTTCAAGGCGATCCGTGCCGCCGAACCGGAGATGGCGCTCATCATGGTGTCTCATGATCTGGGTGTTGTCAAACACATAGCCGACCGCATCATGGTGGTTCATGACGGGCATGTCGTCGAAATTGGAACGGCCGCCCAAGTGCTGGAACGTCCGAAAAACGACTATACGAAACGGTTGGTTGACGCCGCTTCGATGTGATGGACTCCCGCAAAAGCTAACCCATGTCCGCTATTCGGACATGGGTTAGTTTTTGCCGCTGGAGGATGTGCTATCGTGTGGTTCATGTTCAATTTCTCATGTTGTTGCTGTCGCTGACCAACCGCCCGAGGGGCGCGTGGTTCATCGAAGCATAACTTGAGACAGGGCATTCTTTTTCGGCATACGCAACTTGCGTTGCATGCCAGAGTATCGCAGAAATCACCCCATAACCAGTGCCTTACGTGGTTGGTATTACGCGGCATATGTGGATGAACCGCAGCGAAAACACCATCACAGGTCCCGTTTCAAATCATTGCAAGTGATAAACGCGAGCTTCTCGAAATCAAAACAACGAAATCATTCATCGGAAGCCAACGGAAATCACTCTTCGCAAGGAAACGACATGACCATCCACAACTCCCTTTCCGAGCTCATCGGCAACACTCCGCTCGTCAAACTCAACCATGTGACCGACGGCATCAAAGCCACCATCGCAGTCAAAGTCGAATATTTCAATCCTGGCGGCTCCTCCAAAGACCGCATTGCGGAACGCATCATCGACGCGGCCGAACGCAGCGGCGAACTCAAGCCGGGCGGTGTGATTGTGGAACCGACCTCCGGCAACACCGGCGTAGGACTTGCCCTCGTGGCCCAGCAGCGCGGATACCGCACCATCTTCACCCTGCCAGACAAGGTTTCCGAAGCCAAGCGTGCGGTACTCCGCGCATACGGTGCAGAAGTGGTGGTAACCCCTACCGATGCTGGTCCGGATGATCCGCGCTCCTACTACCAGGTGGCGGAACGCCTCGCCAAAGCGATTCCCGGCGGATACCGCCCGAACCAATACGACAACCCGAACGGACCGGAAAGCCACTACCGCACCACCGGTCCGGAAATCTGGGAAGCCAGCGACCATCAGGTCACGCATTTCGTGGCTGGCATCGGCACTGGCGGCACCATTTCCGGCACCGGACGCTACCTGAAGGAAGCTTCCGACGGCGCAGTACAAGTGATCGGCGCCGACCCGGAAGGATCCATCTATTCCAATCCGAACGACGTGCATCAGTACAGCATCGAAGGCGTGGGCGAGGATTTCTATCCGAAAGCGTTCGACCGTGAACTTCCCGACGAAATCGTGCAGGTCAACGATGCCGAAGCATTCGAAATGACCCGCCGTTTGGCTGCGGAAGAAGGTCTGCTGGTCGGAGGCTCGTCCGGCATGGCCGTTACGGCAGCGCTTAAATACGCACGCGAGCACGATTTGGACGAAGACCAGCTGGTCGTGGTGTTGCTGCCGGATTCCGGTCGCAGCTATATGGAAAAGATCTTCAACGACGATTGGATGCGTGCCAACGGATTCGCCGACGTTGTGGAACACACGTCCAAGCCAAGTCTTGCGGAACAGTATCTGTAAACCGCCAATTCATATCTCAACATCATGCCCATCATTCGTTCAACCCAAACCATTCGATATTTTCAAGGAGTTCCCATCATGACCATCTCGACCAACACCGAAGCCCTGAACGCCACTGCACTCGCCACCCGCGCCATTCACGCAGGTCAGGAGCCCGATCCGACCACCGGAGCCGTGGTCACTCCTATTTATATGACATCCACGTTCAAGCAGGATGGTGTCGGCGGCCTGCGCAACGGTTATGATTACAGCCGTTCCATCAATCCGACCCGCAACTCTTTCGACGAGCAGCTCGCCGCGGTCGAAGGCGCGAACTACGCGCTGAGTTTCGCTTCCGGACTGGCCGCCATCGACGTGCTGTTGCGTGCCACCCTCAAGCCGGGCGACAATATTCTGCTGGGCAATGACGTATATGGTGGCACCTACCGTTTGCTTTCCAAGGTGTTCGTGCCGTGGGGCGTCGGTCTTGACGTGGTGGACATCACCGACACGGCGGCCGTTTCCGTGGCGCTCAGCCAGAAGCAGTACCGGTACATTTGGGTGGAAACCCCGTCGAATCCGCTGCTCAACATCACTGATATCGCGGCCACGTCAGCGGTCGCTCATGCGCATGGCACCAAAGTGGTGGTGGACAACACCTTCGCATCCCCGGTATTGCAGCATCCGTTGTCGGATGGCGCCGACGTGGTCGTATATTCCACCACCAAATACATCGGCGGCCATTCCGACGTGGTCGGCGGAGCGGTGGTGCTCAACGACAGGGAAATCCGCGATGAAGTGGCGTTCCTGCAGAACGCGGCCGGAGCTGTGCCATCTCCGTTCGACTCCTGGCTTGACATTCGTGGCCTTAAAACGTTGGATCTGCGCGTCAAGCAGCACAGTCGTAACGCCATGAAGGTGGCGCAATGGTTGGAAACCCGCCCTGAAGTGGAACGCGTATGGTACCCGGGACTGGAATCCCATCCAGGCCACGAGATTGCCGCACGACAGATGCATGGCGGATTCGGAGGCATGATCTCCGTGCAGATCGCAGCCGGATTCGAAGCGGCAAAGAAGTTTGCCGGTGCCACGGAAGTGTTTACCCTGGCCGAGTCGTTGGGCGGCGTGGAATCCCTGATTGAGCATCCGGGTGCCATGACCCATGCTTCCGTCGCCGGTACCACGCTGGAAGTGCCCGCCAATCTTGTGCGACTTTCCGTCGGTCTTGAAGATGCTGACGATTTGATCGCGGACTTGGAGCAGGCATTTCGTCGTGTTTGAGATAAGATCGCAGCCTCGTTACGGTTTTGTGTAATCCGTCAAAAAGGCAAAACGTGCATAAATCCTCGCCATCGGATTCGCCAAAAGCGTATATTATGCTATTTCGAATCTGCTTATGGCGAGGGTTTTGCCATATAATACTTTCGACAACGTTCGTGTTCATCTACCAGCGCATTCTCTGTGGAATCGAACGCCCATGATTATCGAGACGAGGCGGCATGCTGCAAATTCAAGGCATCTCCAAACAGTATAAAACCGGCGACTTCGTGCAGCGGGCGCTGGATAACGTCAGCCTTAACCTGCGTGACAGTGAATTCGTGGCCATTCTCGGACCTTCCGGCTCCGGCAAAACCACACTGCTCAACATCATCGGCGGACTTGACCACTATGATTCCGGCGATCTGGTGATCAACGGCATTTCCACCAAACAATACAAAAGCCGCGATTGGGACTCCTATCGCAACCACACCATCGGTTTCGTGTTCCAGAGCTACAATCTCATTCCCCATCAGACCATTCTGTCGAATGTGGAACTTGCCCTAACCATTTCGGGCGTATCGCATTCGGAGCGTCGAGAGCGTGCGCGCAAGGCGCTTGAACAAGTGGGTTTGGGCGAGCATGTCAACAAAAAGCCGAACCAGCTTTCCGGCGGTCAGATGCAGCGCGTGGCCATTGCGCGCGCGTTAGTGAACGATCCGGACATCGTGCTCGCCGACGAGCCGACCGGTGCGCTTGATTCCGATACTTCCGTGCAGATCATGGATCTGCTCAAAGAGGTTGCCAAAGACCGCCTCGTGGTGATGGTGACACATAACCCCGAACTGGCCTACCAGTATGCCACGCGCATTGTGGAGCTCAAGGACGGTGTGATCCGTTCCGACTCCGACCCGTTCGAACCAGCCCAGAACGAAACGGCCACCGCTCCCGTGCACAAGACCATGGGCCGCGCATCCATGTCGTTCGGCACGTCGTTGGCATTGAGCTTCAACAATTTACGCACCAAGAAGGGCCGCACGTTCCTTACGGCATTCGCAGGATCCATCGGCATTATCGGCATCGCATTGATTATGTCCGTTTCGGCAGGCGTGAACACTTATATCGACAATATTCAGCGCGAGACGATGACTGCTTACCCGATCAGTATCGACGAACAGACCTTCGACCTGACCAGCATGATGACTTCCGGTCAGCAGAGTGCGGACAATCAAGGCAAGAAGCATAAGAGCGACGCGATTTATCCGGATGATGCCGCCATCAAGGGCACCGCTTCGATGACCAGCAGCATTACCGAAAACAATCTGAGCGCGTTCAAGAAATACCTTGATAATAAGGACAGTGACATCAATCGGTATATCGGTTCCGCGGGAATCCAGTATTCGTATGATACGAGGTTCTCCGTATTCTCACACGATCCAGACGGCACGCTTGTCAACGCCGATGGTGTGACGGTGGGCAAAACCGGCACCAAATCGATGGCCGACCAGATGGCGGATGGTTCGCTGATGTCTGCCGACTCGTCCACCTTTACGTCGACGCGCGTGAGCATGCTCACGGGTAAAACCGACCAGAATGCTGCACCGAGCTCGTTCCATGAGATCATGCCAAGCGCTGATGGCAAAAAGAACGTCGGCAAGGTCATTTCCGACAATTATGAGGTAGTCGAAGGATCCTGGCCAAAGAACAAGAACGAGGTTGTGCTCGTACTTGACGAGAACAATTCATTGTCGTTAACCGCTGTGTATGAGCTAGGCCTCAAATCCGCCAGTGAATACCACGATATGATGAACCAGCTCAATTCCGGCGACGATGTGAAAACCGATACCAAGAAGATTGACTATTCCGACGTTATCGACCGCACGCTGAAGCTGCTGCCGGCCTGCGACCAGTATGTCAAAGGCGATAACGGCCATTGGACGTACGTGGGCGACGATGTGGACCAGATTAATGCGCTGATCGACTCCGACAAGGCCATCGATCTGAAGATCGTGGGCGTGGTTAAGCCGGTAGAGGATGCTGACGCAACCCCGCTTTCCTCCGGTGTGGGCTATACGCGTGCTCTGACCAATGAGCTGATCGACCGTGCCGAATCCAGTGAAATCGTCACCGAACAGCAGTCCGATAAAGACCACAATGTACTCAACGGCATGACGTTCTCGCCATCCGACGATGCCACCAAGGCCCAGGATGCCCGCGATTACGTCGCATCCCTCGGCGTAAGCAGCAAGGCGCAGATGGCGCAGAACATGATGGCGGCCGCAGACGCATCCGGAGGTGACTCCCAGCAGGCCGCGGCCATGGCTCAGATGGGCGAACAGCAGCTCGCCGACCAATTCGACGCCTATATCGCCACCGCCGACGAGGCCACGCTGGTCGCCATCTACAACCAGTACGTGTCCACCGGCTCCTACAACGATAATCTCGCTGATTTCGGCGTGGTCAGCCGTGACGCACCAAGCTCCATCAACATTTACGTCGACAGCTTCGAAGACAAGAATTCCATCAACGACGCCATCGACGAATACAATAAGACCGCCAAGGAAAAAGACAAGATCACCTACACCGACTACGTTGGTCTGATGATGAACTCGGTAACCACCATCATCAACGTCATCACCTATGTGCTGATCGCTTTCGTGGCTGTGTCATTGGTGGTCTCGTCGATCATGATCGGCATTATCACCTATATTTCCGTACTGGAACGTACCAAGGAAATCGGTATTCTGCGCGCCATGGGCGCATCCAAACGCAATGTGTCGAACGTATTCAACGCGGAAACCGGCATTATCGGCCTGCTGGCCGGTCTGATCGGCGTTGGTGCCACCGTGCTGCTCAACTTCCCGATCAACATCGTGCTGCACCACTTCATGGGTACCACCGAGGTCAGTGCCGTGCTGCCGGTCGGTAATGCCATCGCTCTGGTGATTCTCAGCGTAGTGCTCACCCTGATCGGCGGCCTCATCCCAAGTCGTGGCGCCTCCAAGCAGGATCCCGCCACCGCCCTCCGCACCGAGTAGAAGCGGTTTGATACTAGACTGCTGCGTATGACAGAGTTTACGTCGGCGCGTGACGCCCTACGCACCTACTTCGGATATGACGCCTTCCGTCCTGGTCAAGAAGGCATAGTCAATGCGATTATCCAAGGTCGTGATGCGCTCGGCGTCATGCCCACCGGTGCAGGCAAGTCAATCTGCTACCAAATTCCTGCCACGCTTCTTCCGGGCATGACCGTCGTCATTTCCCCGTTGATCTCGTTGATGCGCGATCAGGTCGACGCGCTCAACGACGTGGGCATTCCAGCCGCATTCATCAATACCACGCAAAGTCCCGACGAACAGGATCTGGTGTTCGTGCAGGCGTTGTCGGGACGGATCAGACTGCTGTATGTGGCTCCGGAACGTTTGGAAACCGAACGTTTCCGCACGTTCGCCAGTCGTGTGCCGATTTCTCTGGTCGCCGTTGACGAGGCGCATTGCGTGTCGCAATGGGGCCAGGATTTCCGTTCGTCATATCTTGGTATCGGCGATTTTCTGAAGGCGTTGCCGACCCGTCCGACGGTTGCCGCGTTCACTGCGACCGCGACGGAACGGGTGCGCCGCGATATTATCGGAATTCTCGGATTGCGTGATCCGTCCGTCACCGTCACCGGCTTCGACAGGGCCAACCTGTATTTCGACGTGATCAGGATGGAAAGGAAACATAAGGCTTCGTGGGTGGCTTCGTATATTGCGGATCATCCTGACGAATCCGGCATCGTGTATTGCGCGACCCGCAAGGAAGTGGAGTCACTTGCCGAATCGTTGAATATCGCCGTGCGCGAGCTGCGTGCGGCGAAAGGTGAGGATGCGACGCGAATCGGCACGGTCGCGGTCGCCTATCATGGCGGTATGTCGGCCGAAACGAGGGATCGGGCGCAACGTGATTTCGTAACCGACCGTGTGCCTGTGGTGGTTGCCACGAATGCGTTCGGCATGGGAATCGACAAGTCGAACGTGCGTTATGTGATCCACCATAATATGCCGGAATCGATCGAAGCGTACTATCAGGAGGCAGGTCGTGCGGGGCGTGACGGCGAGCCGAGCCGGTGCACGTTGCTGTGGAATGAATCTGATATTGCTACGAGGCGGAGGCTGATTGATTCGGATTATGAGAACGAGCGTTTGACCGCTGAAGAGCAGGAGGTTGTGCGTGCATCGAAACGGCGTCTGCTCAACGCTATGATCGGTTATTGCCGTACTACGGATTGTCTGCACGAGTATATGACCAGGTATTTCGGCGAGGCCGGGGGAGCAGCCGTCCGCGATGACGGCGCATGCGTGGGAGGATGCGCGAACTGCGGGAATACGTTTGAAACCGTTGACGTCACGGATATCGCGCGGGCCATCAGCCGCTGCGTGCATGACGTGAACCAGAAGGTCGGTTCGGGGAAGATCGTCAAAGTGCTGCGAGGGTCAAAAGCGCAGGATTTAAACTATCTTCATCCTGTCGATCTGCCGACGTACGGCATGTTGAGCGCGACTTCGGAGGTACAGATTCGTGACGTGCTCAGCCAGATGGCGACGGATGGTTTTCTTTCCATTTCGGAAGGCTCCATGCCGATCGTTCGCTTTGGTGAACGTGCGGCGGAAACGGTAGCGCCGAATTTTCATTATGAAATCAAGAAGATCGAACGGAAGCACGCTACGAAACGTGCGGAATCGCCGTCCGTAGGCTCTCAGGCCATGGGATCGTATGTGCCGGGCGACGGAGACGAGGAATTGTTCGCCAAACTGCGCGCGTTGCGGCTTGACATCGCCCGCGAACTCGGTAAACCCCCGTATATCGTCTTTTCCGATAAAACGTTGCGCGATATGGTGCGTGTCAGGCCGGTCACCGGCGAGCAATTCTCGCAAGTCAATGGCGTTGGTGCGCTCAAATTGGAAGCGTATGGCGAACGGTTCATGGAAGTGATCCGCGATTTCGTTGCATGAATCATGTGACGTGTCAGCTTGAGGAATAATCGTATCGATTATTGCAAAACCCTGCGTTTTATATGATACGTAACACGTTATCGGCAACATGTATGGCGGTGAGGTTGACGTATGCCGGCAAAACGGCGACAGTAGAGACGAACAGTTGTTGAAGAAAGGATTGATGATGGCAGAAGACAAGCCGGTTGTGGAAAGCTTCCAGCTCGACCACACCAAGGTGAAGGCTCCGTATGTGCGCTATATCGACACGCAGACCGGTCCGAATGGCGATGTGATTTCCAATTATGATTTGCGTTTGGTGCAGCCGAATGAGAATGCGATTCCGACCGGTGGCCTGCACACCATCGAACATACGATTGCGGTGCTGTTACGTGAACGTATCGACGGTTATGTCGATTGTTCCCCGTTCGGCTGCCGTACCGGTTTCCACCTGTTGACGTGGGGTGAGCATTCCACAGAAGAAGTGGCTCGCGCGTTGAAGGAGGCGTTGGAATTCATCGCATACGAGGCCACATGGGATGATGTTCCTGCCACCACCATCGAAAGCTGCGGCAATTACCGCGACCATAGCCTGTTCACGGCGAAGGAATGGTGCAAGGATATTCTTGCCAAGGGCATCAGCTCTGACGCGTTTGAGCGCCGTCTGGTCTGATTCGCGCGTGGTTGCAAGTCTGCTTTTCGGGCATATTGCGAATACTGTGCCGTGGGCATGGTATTTTTAACGCTCGGAAGAAGACAAGGCGATGCAAAGGTGAACGAGATGGGTGAGGAGAGCGTCATTACTTCTGAACGGCGGTTCCGCCGCGCCACTATGGCTGATTGGCCGACCATGCAGAAGATTTATGAGCATGCCCGCAAGTTGATGGCCTCCAATGGCAATCCCACGCAGTGGGGTGATAAGTTCCCGCGTGAGGAAGTGGTTCGTGACGATATCGAATCGCAACGCACTGTGCTGCTTGTTGATACGGTTGATGGCGAGGAACGTGTGCTCGCCCAGTTCGCATTGTGTCCGGGCGTCGACCCGACGTATGTGAATATCGATGGTGCCTGGCTGGATGACGATCCGTATGTGACCATCCACCGGATTGCCTCGTCGGGTCTCGCCAAGGGTGCGGCGAAGGACTGCATCAACTGGTGCATCGAACATTACGGCAATGTGCGTGCGGATACGCATCCCAACAACAAGGCCATGCAGCATGTGCTCGAATCGAATGGTTTTGCGCGCTGCGGCTTGATTCAGTTGCTTGACAGGCCGTTCGATACCACTCGTATCGCCTATCAGCGTCATGAATGGTGAGATTTGCGGATTTATATGGATTGATATCAATCAATATAAATTTCATTGCAAATAATCACAGATAATCTGCGATATTGAGAAACAAAAATCCCGTTGAATATCATATTTCAGATGTTCAACGGGATTTTTATATCCGATTGTGTTGCTTTCGATATATCTTACGAAAGATATATCGAAAGCAACCGTATCGTCGGTTTTTAGAACAGTCCTGGCTCGTTCAATGCGGAATGCTTGCGGCTGTACACGAAATACACGATCAAACCAAGGGCGAACCAGATTGCGAAACGCACCCAAGTCTCCCAATTCAAACCGCAAATCAGAATGAAGCAGAAAATGATCGCGCAGATTGGCGTGAACGGCACGCCCGGAGCGCGGAAGCCGCGGTGTGCGTCCGGCTGGGTCTTACGCATCCACAGAATGCCTGCGGACACGATGATGAACGCCGACAGCGTACCGATGTTCACCAATTCGAACAATACGTTGATGTTGATGAAACCGCCGGCGATGGCCGTCAGGATGCCGAAGAACCAGGTGCCCTTGAACGGGGTACGGTACTTCGGGTGCACTTCGCCGAAGAACTTCGGGAACAGGCCGTCGCGGCTCATGGCGTAGCAGATGCGGGACTGGCCGTACAGCTGCACCAGCATCACCGTGGTCATGCCGATCAGAGCGCCAAGATTGACGATGAACGCCAGCCAGTTGAGGCCGGTTTCGAGAATCACGCCGGCCACCGGAGCGTCAATAAATTGCGCGAACTCCTTGTATGGTACCACACCGGTCATAATCAGCGTCATGATGATGTACAGCACAGTCGACACGGCCAACGAAATAAGAATGCCGCGTGGCAGTGTCTTGTTCGGATTGATGGTCTCCTCGGCGGAGGAGGAGACGGCGTCGAAGCCGATGAAGCTGAAGAACACGATCGACGCCGCCGGAACAATGCCGTACGGCTGCGTCGAGCCTGGCTGGAACGTGTAAATGCCGTACGGGGAGAACGGCTTCCAATTGGCAGGATTGATGTACCAGACGGTGCACACGATGAACAGCACGATGATGGCCAATTTGATCATCACCATAATATCGTTGGTTTTCTTCGTCTGGTTGATGCCAATGGCCAGCACCCAAGTGATGATGAGCACGATCACGAAACCAGGCAGATTGAAGTACGTGGTTACGCCTGGCGTGGTGCCGTATGCCGCGGTCAGTTCAACTGGCAGATGTAGGCCGAAACCTTCCAGCAGTTTGTTGAAATATCCGGACCATCCGGCGGACACGGTGGCCGCCTGCAATGCGTATTCCAAAATCAAATCCCAGCCGATCACAAACGCGATCAGCTCGCCGAACGCCAAATATGCGTACGAATATGCGGAACCGGACACTGGTGCCATCGCGGCGAACTCCGCATAGCACAATCCTGCGAAACCGCAACAGACCGCGGCCAGAAGGAAGGAGATGCACAATGCTGGACCTGCGGTGAGGGCGCCCTTGCCGGTGAGCACGAAAATGCCGGTGCCGATGATGGCGCCGATTCCCAGCATGGTAAGGTCAAACGTTTTCAATGTGCGTTTCAGCGGAGTTGACTCGGACACAAGCTGGTCCACTGATTTTTTGCGAAAAAGATCCATGGTCTTAATTCCCTAAAAATGGTTTTATATGGGCTGGACCGGACGGATTTCCGGGACTCTGGCACGCCTCAAACGCCAGAAATCAAAGAAGGGCTGAACGCCTCATATACGGGAGGTGTACGCGCCTTATGTAAGGAGAGTGTAAAAACCTGGCGCGGACAAAACGTGAAAACCCCGTGAATCGTCTCACCATGTGTGCGCGTCTTTCCGAAGCCGTCACGTGGGAGCGCAACAATAGAGCCATGACTTTCAATGCTGCCCGTGAATGGCAATTCTCATCCGAACAAGGCAAGGCCAATTATGAGGTCGCCCAAAAGCAATACCCGGCGCAAGCCATCGTCGATATGGCCGCATTGCGAAACAACATGCGTCATTTGGTGAGCGTGGTTGGCGGTCCGAATTCCGGCACCGCCGTGATGGGTGTGGTCAAGGCCGACGCGTACGGGCATGGTCTTATTCCAGCCGCGCTCGCGGCACTTGCGGGAGGTGCGACCTGGCTGGGTACGGCGCAGTCGCATGAGGCGCTGCTGCTGCGCAAGGCGGGCATCGGGTCGGACCGCTGCCACATTCTGACATGGGTATATAACGGCATGGCGGTGCCTTTTGACGAGCTGATCGACAATGATATCGATATTTCCGTAGGCTCATTGCCGGGCATTGACGGCGTTGCGGCCGCGGCGCGTCGTCTTGGGAAAACCGCGCGTGTGCACGTGAAGGTCGATTCCGGTTTTGGTCGTAATGGATTCACTCCGGCCACGTTCGACGCGGCGCTCGCCAAGCTGGTGCCTCTCGCTAAGGAGGGTGTGCTGCATATTGTTGGACAGTGGAGTCACTTGGCGGTGGCCGACGCTCCCGACGTGCCTGAATTCGTAGCGTCCACTGATAGGCAGGTCGAGAATTTCAAGGATTTCACCCGTCGCATGGAAGTTGCCGGCATTGCGCCGGAGATTCGTCATCTTGCCAATACGGCGGCCACGCTTTCGCGCCCGGAGATTCATTTTGAGCTTACCCGCCCGGGTATTGGCTTGTATGGTTATGAGGCTGATCCGGCCATGGGCACGCCTGGCACGTATGATTTGACGCCGGCCATGACATTGCAGGCGCAGCTCGGCACGGTCAAGGATGTGGAGGCGGGCCATGGCATTTCCTATGGCCGCACGTACCTGACTCCTACGGATACGTCCACCGCGATCGTGCCTGTAGGATATGCGGATGGCATTCACCGTTCCGCTTCCGGTTTCGATATGGAAGGCGCGAAGCATGTGGTCAAACCTGGCGGTCCGGTGCGTGTGATGACTACGGAAGGTCCGCGCCTGTACCGTGTGTCTGGCCGCGTGTGCATGGATCAGTTCATGCTTGACCTGCACGGTTCTGCGGAAAAGCTTGGCGTGCATGAGGGCGACACCGTGCAGCTGTTCGGTCCGGGTCGTGGCGAGGATTATGCCGAACCGACCGCTGACGATTGGGGCCGTGCCGCAGGTACCATCAGCTATGAGATCTTCACCTGTCTGTGCAACCGCATTCCGCGCCTGTACGAGCACGCTACCGACGTGCTGTCGGCCGAGGATCTCGCCAAACTCAATCCCGCAACCATTCTGTAAGGCAACGGGCGTGGGAAACAAGGCACGCCGTGAAAGTCAATATGGTGGGCGCGGCACGTTCGATGGTTGGTCAACGTGCCGCGCTTGCTGTTAAGGTGGTGAGCTATGCCAGGAATGATTCTGAAGGAAGATATCGAAAAAGTTCGCGCCACCGCCGATCTGTATGACATTGTGTCCGCGACGGTTTCGCTCAAGCCTTCCGGAACTGGCGCTTATGTAGGGCTGTGCCCTTTCCACGATGAAAAAACGCCAAGTTTTTCCGTGCGCCCGGCGTTGGGTGTATGGCATTGTTTCGGTTGTGGTCTCGGCGGTGACGTGTTCGGCTATGTTGAACATCAGGAGAACATCGACTTCCGTGACGCCGTCGAGCTTTTGGCCGACAAATACCATATCGAATTGCATTATGACCAGTCGAACGCCAAGAAGGAGCATACTGGTTCAAAACGTGCCCGCCTGCTGGAAGCCAATGAGGCTGCACAGGAGTTTTTCGTATCGCAGCTGATGACCAAAGATGCGCTCGCTGCACGTAAATTGCTTGACGGTCGTAACTTCAGCCAGGCCGATTGCCAGCGTTTCGGTTGTGGATACGCTCCGCAGGGTTGGGACAATCTGGTTCGGTACTTGGCTGGCAAAGGCTTCACCCAGCAGGAGATGCTGGACGCGGGATTGGCTCGCCAAGGCCAGCATGGGGTGTACGACTATTTTCGTGGCCGCGTAACATGGCCGATTCGCGATTCGACCGGTCGTACGCTTGGTTTTGGCGCACGCAAATTGTATGAGGACGATTCAATCAGCGCGAAATATATCAATACGCCGGATACGACGTTGTATCGCAAAAACCAGGTGCTGTATGGCATTGACATGGCGAAGGCTTCGATTGTCAAGAAACGTCAGGTGGTGATCGTCGAAGGCTATACCGACGTGATGGCCATGCATCTGGCCGGAGTCGACACCGCGATCGCCACATGCGGTACCGCGTTCGGTGCGGAACATGCCAAAATCGTACGTCGTCTTATCGCCGACGACTCGTTGGGTGCGGTGCAGCTGGTTGGTCCGTTGAAGGTTGATGGGCAGCAGTTGAGTTCCCGTATCGTGTTCACTTTCGATGGCGATGCCGCCGGTCAGAAGGCTGCGATTCACGCGTTCGGATTGGATGCCGCGTTTTCGACGCAGGCGTTCGTCGCCGTGGCTGATGACAATCTCGATCCATGTGATCTGCGCATCAAACGTGGCAATGAGGCGGTTCGCGCGCTTATTGCGAATGCCGAGCCATTGTATGATTTCGTGATCAAAACAGCTATCGGGCGTTTCGACACCACTTATACCACGGGGCAAATGGGGGCAGTCAAGGCCGTGGCGCCACTGATCGCGCAGATTCGCGACCGTTCGCTGCTTGACTTGTATTCACGCAAAGCGGTACGCCAAATCGGCGTCGATCTCGATATCATGCAGCGCGAAGTGCGTGACGCCCGTCGCAAACTCAATGTGCGGGACGAGGATGCGTATGCGCCGAAACGTCGCTTTGCCGCCAATGCCGCAGCGGCGGCGGAACCTCGCATGGAGCAGGGCGTGAATCCATATGCGAATCCTTCCGCGCGCAAGGCGTTGGAACATCGTGACGCCGCGGAACAATCCTATTACCGTATCGACGATGCCGTGTTCATTTGCGAACAGCAGTTCATGGCGACCCTGATTCAGGTGCCGCTTGCCGTGGATCCGACATTGTTCGCCAGCCTCACGCTGTCGAGCTTCATGACCCCCGTATTCCGTACGCTGTTCCAAGCCATCGCCGCGGCAGGCGGTCTGCCGTCCACGGATACCCCGCAAGGACTGTGGATGCATAATCTCACCAAAGCAGGCGGACCGATGCTGGAATCCGTAATCAACGAGCTTGCCGTCATGCAACTGCCGTTGCCGCCGAGCGACGCTGATACGGAACGCACGTCGCAACAATCGCAAGAAATCAACGTGCAATTGCGCAAGCCGACCGATGATGAGCGCAGGTATGCGTCCGAACTCATCATTCGGCTGCTTGACACGGGCATCATGCGCAGGATCGGTGCGGACAAGCGTCGCATGGCACAGCTACCGGACGGTGCCGAGAAAATCGAGCTGCTCGGTCAGATCACCAAACTTGAGACCTTGCGTAAGGATCTGCAGGCGAGGGTGTTTGGCAATAACGTCGCCTGAATATCTGTCGTGTACTTGAGTTTCTGCCGCGTGCCAGAACGTCCGATAACCACCCCCCGAATGTCTTTGCCTTGCACTTGGATCTGCCGCATATCCGAGCTTGTATGAACAGCCGGCGAACATGCGGTGAACGAGGCGAGAATACTTAACGAATTCTTAGTTGACATACAGTATCTTCCGGCGTGTTTTGCAATTGCAAAACAGTTTTGCCGGTTTGCAAAGGTAAAGAACAGTAGGGCGTAGTGGCTGAAGAACGTTGGAATGGTCGGAAAAATCGTATGCCAAGGGTATGTGCTATGCGATTTTTCGGGTAAAGTGAATACGGCGTTTCTTGAGAAAATCGCCCGGGTCTGCAAACGGTTTGCAAACTGGATTCACGGAGGAATGAATGCGACGATTGGTCGTTAAAATCCTGAAAAACGAGACCATTCTCGTAGTTGCTTCCATACTTGCTCTTATTTCATGCTTTATCGTGCCTCCCGACAAGGAGTACGGCGGATACATTCATGCGAGCACCATTTCGCAGCTGATCTGCCTGATGCTGGTGGTGTGCGGTTTCCAGCGCATCGGCGTGTTCCGTATTATCGGCTCACGATTGCTGCATCATGTGGGCAGCGCACGTGGATTGGTGATCACGCTGATTTCGCTCACGTATTTTTCCGGCATGCTGATCACCAATGATGTGGCGTTGGTTACGTTCATTCCGTTCGCGATCGCGGTGCTTACCATGGCTCATATGGAGGAGCATGCGGTGCTGGTCGGCACCTTGATGACCGTCGGTGCGAACGTGGGCAGTATGTTGACGCCGATCGGCAACGCGCACAACCTGTATCTGAAAGCGTTGACCGGCATGCCGTCCGCTGAAATGATCGGCATTATGGCGCCGTATTCCGTTACCGCGGCGGTATTGCTGGTGCTTATCGCCTGCGTGGTATTCGGCAAGAAACCTGTTTCCGAATTTTCCTCTATCGACGGCAGCGGCATCGAACAGAATGTGCTCGCTCCGAATTCCGACCAGCCGCGGCCGGATGAGATTCGTGTGACCGGCTATGGCGCCGGTTATGGAGGTTGGCGCACGATCGTATATTGCGCATTGTTCATCGTGTGTTTGCTGGCTGTGAGCGATTTCATTCCGCTATGGGCCATGTGCGTGATCGTGGTGGTGGCGTTCCTGTTCTGCGATCGCCGCGTGTTCCGCAATATCGACTGGGGATTGCCGCTGACTTTCTGCATGTTCTTCATTTTCATCGGCAATATGAAACGCGTGCCGGAATTCTACGAGCTGGCCGCCTCCTTGGTGGGGGCGCATCCGCTGGAAGTGTCTGTGGTGTCGAGCCAGTTCATCTCCAACGTGCCGACCACGTTGCTGCTGTCGGGCTTCTGCGATCAATGGCGTGCGCTGATCATCGGCACCAACCTTGGTGGCATGGGTACGCTGATCGCATCCATGGCGTCGCTGATCGGCTACAAGAACGTGACACGCAAGTATCCTGACAAGAAGGGACGCTATCTGGCTGTGTACTCGGCGGTGAACGTGCTGTTCCTCATTGTGCTGGTCGGTTTGAGCTGGATCATCGAACCGTGATCTTTCACTCCTCGGTTTTGCGGGCTGTCCGCTCGTTTCAAGGTCGGGAAATTGTAGGTTTTCATGGTTTTATCATCGGTATGATGGTCGTGTTCCGCGCGTTCAAGTTGGCAAGAACGCGTGAACTGACTATACTGAATCGAGTTTGGCCCTGTAGCTCAGCTGGATAGAGCATGTGACTTCTAATCTCAAGGTCGGGAGTTCGAGTCTCCCCGGGGTCACCATCAAGCCCTTACGTCAATAGACGTAAGGGCTTTCGCATATTGATAGGCGGCTGCTGCTTCGGCGGTAGCTCGGCAATGGGAGGAGCCCATGAAACGAATCGTCACCGGCATTCTGGCGCATGTTGACGCCGGCAAAACCACGCTGTCGGAAGCGTTGCTGTATGCCACGGGCAACGTACGCAAACTCGGCCGTGTCGACCATGGCGACGCGTTTCTCGACACCAACACGATGGAACGGCAGCGAGGCATCACCATCTTCACCGAACCGGCGATCATCACCACGCCGAACCTCACTCTCACCTTGCTTGACACTCCGGGACACGTCGATTTTTCGGCGGAAATGGAACGAACCCTCGCCGTGCTCGACTATGCGATTCTGGTCATTTCCGGTGCTGATGGCATTCAAGGGCATACCGAAACGTTAGGGCGATTGCTGAAACGTTACAACGTGCCCACTTTCATCTTCGTCAATAAAATGGACGCTCCCGCAGCTGACAGAACGAAACTGCTCAATCAGTTGAAGAAGCGTTTCTCGGATGGCTGCATCGATTTCACCGGAGCGCATGATAACAATGCGGCGCTTGCCGATGTCATGGAAGATATTGCCATGCAAAGCGAAACCGCCATGGAATCGTATTTGGAAAGCGGAACGATCCCGGATGAAACCATTCGTGAGATGATCGCTGATCGTGCTTTGTTCCCGTGTTTCTTCGGATCCGCGCTGAAGATGGACGGTATTGACGAGTTCGTCGCAGGATTCGAGCGGTATGTGCGCGAACCGGAGTACGACAGCGAATTCGGCGCGCATATATACAAGGTATCGCACGATGCGCAAGGAAATCGCCTGACATGGCTCAAAGTAACGGGCGGTGAATTCAAGGCGAAGACGATGCTTTCCGGCACTGCGCGGGTTGGCGCTGACCTTGGCGAGTCGAAAATCGACGACGATGGTATGTGGCATGAGAAGGCCGATCAGGTGCGTGTGTATTCCGGCGCGAAATTCACTACGGTCGATTCGGTTGTTGCTGGCACCGTGTGTGCCGTTACGGGCTTGACACGAACATTTCCCGGTGCTGGACTCGGGAAAGAGCCTGACGGCGTGAATCCGGTGCTTCAGCCGGTGCTTACGTACACGTTGCTGCCGGGGGAGTGCGATATTCACGCTTGCTTGGTTGCGTTGCGCGAGCTTGAGGATGAGGATCCGTTGCTGCATGTGGTGTGGCAGTCGCATCTTGAGGAAGTTCATCTGCAATTGATGGGTGCGGTGCAGTTGGAGGTCATCCAGCAGATGATGCACGACCGGTTCGGCTTGGACGTGTCATTCGGCCCGGGCGGCATCTTATATAAGGAGACGATCACACATCCGGTTGAGGGGGTGGGCCATTTCGAACCGTTGCGCCATTATGCGGAAACGCATGTGCTGCTCGAGCCATTGCCTGCCGGCAGCGGCATGAGGTTTGCGAGCGTGTGCAGCGAGGATGTGCTCGACCGTAACTGGCAGAGGCTGATTCTGCAGCATTGCCAGGAACGTGAACATTCGGGTGTGCTTACCGGCTCTCCAATTACCGATATGAAGATCACATTGCTGGTTGGCCGTGCGCATTTGAAGCATACGGAAGGGGGTGATTTCCGTCAGGCCACGTATCGTGCGATTCGGCAAGGCTTGATGGAAGCGAAGGAACGCGGCGACTGCCGTGTGCTGGAGCCGTGGTATGGCTTCCGTTTGGAGGTTCCGCAAGATATGGTCGGCCATGCGATGGCCGACATACAGCGTATGAGCGGCTCGTTTGACACGCCTTCCGGCGATGGTGAATATATGGTGCTTGAAGGTGAGGTGCCGGTTGCCCAAATGCGAGATTATGCGATGGATGTGAACGCGTACACGCACGGGCGTGGGCATTTGAGTTGCGTGTTCGCAGGGTACAGGCCATGCCACAACGCCGACGAGGTGATTGAGCAGTCCGCATACGATCCGGAATCCGACTTGGAGAACACGCCGGATTCGGTGTTCTGTGCGCATGGAGCCGGCTATCCGGTCAAATGGTACAAGGTTCCCGAATTCATGCATCTCGACTACGCCTGGCATGGCATGGGGGAGCAGTGACTGTTCGGGAAAGATCGGATAACGGATAAACGAAGAGCCCCACCAATCCGGTGGGGCTCTCTGATGGAGCGGACAACGGGACTCGAACCCGCGGTCTCAACCTTGGCAAGGTTGCGCTTTACCAACTAAGCTATGTCCGCAAAGGATTCCTGCCGTGAGAAGCAGGCATCCAGTGGGTGATATAGGAATCGAACCTATGACCCCTTCCGTGTGAAGGAAGTGCGCTAGCCGCTGCGCCAATCACCCGTGGGATAATTTCGCCGGTTTCCCAGCTTCGTTACCCGCTTCGCGTGGGCGATACAAGATTCGAACTTGTGACCCCTTCCGTGTCAGGGAAGTGCGCTACCTCTGCGCCAACCGCCCGAAGCGAGTGCTAACTTACGTGGATTCTAGGCAGAATGCAAATCATCGGCGTGTCGCGGTGGTGTTGCGAGGAGGCAACACGCTGTCAGTTAGCGATCAAAACCACTGGAATTTCCATGGTTTTCGCATCTGGATCGGATTCGACGAACGATTCTTCAGAAGGGGATTGCGTCAACGTCAAGCGCATCTGATGCCATGCCGCATTGCCGTGCGTCGAAGCAGACATGCCTTCGTCCACGAATCCCAGACGGGCGTAAAATCCGACAAGGCGTTCCTTGCATGTCAGCACAATGCCTTTGCGCCCGGCAATCGTCGAATCAAGAATCACACGACGCAGCAGATAGCTGGCGCAACCGCGATGCTGGTAGACGGGAGCCACGTCCACGCCGAAAATCATCTGCCAAGCGCCATGCTCGTCGTGCAGGGAAACATCCTCATACATGACGTCGGACAAGTCCTTTTCGTTGGTCGTCATACCGTTGACGAAACCAACCAATGTGCCGTCTTCCACAGAAGCTGGGAAGCAGGCATCGTCATCGGCGTCAGTGTTGATCAAAAGCCAGAAATGATCCGGATACGTGGCAACGCGTGCGGTCAGGCTCTCGTTCGTTGCGGCCTCCGCAGGTGGGAAGCAGGCGGCCTCCACAGCCTCAATCGCGTCCAAATCCTCCATCGTTGCATGTCGAATGAGCATGTGCATACTCTCTCGCAGGGTATACCCAATCTTCACATTTCGATATGGGCGAACAGTGGAAACGCCAGCGTGCAATACTGTGAAAGGATCGCCGGAAGCGTTTTTGGGAGCTGATAAACGCTTATATGAAAAACCGATAACGACGCGGCCTGTTCCGCGATTGTTGCGCGGTACGATGGGGCGCGTCCACGGCAAAAGCTTGGAAATAGCCGGAAAGGTTCCGACGGATCCGTAGAGAATTCGACAACCTGAAGAGAAAGATGGGAGGGGGCGCGTGTTCGACTGGACATTCGTGACGCACTACGCGCCATTCTTCGTCAACGGTTCGGTGATGACGCTGTTCATTTCCGTGTTCGGCATCGTGCTTTCGATTGCGGTCGGACTGATCTGCGCAGGCATTGAAATCGCACGCATTCCCGTGCTCAAGCACATCGTGCGCGTCTACATCGAACTCAGCCGTAACACGCCGTTGCTGGTGCAACTGTACTTCCTGTATTTCGGTCTGCCGAAGCTTGGCATCGTATGGTCCGCGGAACAATGCGCGATCGTGGGACTTGGCTTCCTTGGCGGCTCCTACATGGCCGAAGCGATGCGTGGCGGCCTCGAAACCATTCCGAATGTGCAGCGCGAATCCGCGTACGTGCTGGGCCTCAGCCAATGGCAGACCTTGATCCGCGTGGTCATTCCGCAGGCCATCAGCACGTCCATTCCGGGCGTTGTGGCCAACGTGATCTTCCTGATCAAGGAATCATCCGTCGTATCGGCCATCGCGCTTGCCGACGTGATGTACATGGCCAAGGATCTGATCGGCATGTACTACAGCACGTACGAGTCGCTGCTGATGCTGGTCGTCGCATACTTGGTGATTCTACTGCCGATCTCATTGTTCGGCACTTGGCTGGAACGGAGGTTCGACTATGAGCGGCGCTGAAATTCTGCTCGAGCCGGGCGTGTTTCCGCGCCTGCTGCAGGGCCTGTGGGTTACGGTGTGGATTGCCGGTGTTTCGGTGGGTCTTTCCGTTCCGGTGGGATTGGTTGTCGGCTGGTTGATGACGATGAAGAATCCCGTCATTCGCGTGTTGACCAGGATTTATTTGGATTTCATTCGCATCATGCCGCAATTGGCGTTGCTGTTCATCGCGTTTTACGGTTTCGCCCGTGCATGGAATTGGAATTTGGATGCGACCGGCGCATGCGTGTTCGTGTTCGTGCTGTGGGGTGGCGCGGAATTGGGCGATTTGGTGCGTGGCGCGCTTGAGTCGATTCCGAAAGCCCAGTATGAGTCCGCGTATGTGCTTGGGTTGAGTGGCTGGCAGACGTTCGTCAAAGTGATTCTGCCGCAAGCGTTGCGTAGACTTTTGCCGGCTTCGGTGAATCTGGCAACACGAATCGTGAAAACGACATCGCTGGCCGTGCTTCTCGGCGTGGTCGAGGTCATCAAAGTGGGCCAGCAGATCATCGACGCGAACCGTTTCCAATACCCAACCGGAACCCTGTGGATCTACGGGGTGATTTTCTTCATGTACTTCATCGTGTGCTGGCCGCTGTCCATCGTGGCCCGCCGACTGGAAAAGAGGTGGTCGCATGACTGACGCAGCAGGCAAGCAGGACCAGGCAGGCCAGGCCAGTCTTGAGATTGCGCATTTGGTCAAGCAGTACGCCAATGCCGATAAGCCGGTGCTGAACGATATTTCGTTCGACGTACCGCATGGCAAGGTGTTTGTGATCATTGGGCCTTCCGGTTCCGGCAAATCGACGTTGTTGCGTACCATCGCAGGCCTTGAGCCGATTCAGGGCGGCACCATTTCACTCAACGGTGAAGTGATCGAAACGGGCAAGCCGGGCACTGAGTCCGCTGGGCGCAGCAAGCGCAGCAGCGAACTGCGTACCCGTGTTGGCATGGTGTTCCAAAGCTACGACCTGTTTCCTAATAAAACCGTGCTTGGCAACATCACACTGGCGCCGACCTTGGTGCAGAAGCGAGATAAGATCGAAGTCGAGCAGGAGGCGATTAAGCTTCTGGAACGCGTCGGCCTTGCCGACCGCAAGGATTCCTGGCCGTACGAGCTTTCCGGCGGCCAACGTCAACGCGTGGCCATCTGCCGTGCGCTGATCCTGCATCCGGAAGTGCTGCTGTTCGACGAGGTCACCGCCGCGCTCGACCCGGAAATGGTGCGTGAAGTGCTCGACGTGATGCTCGAACTCGCTGATTCCGGCCAGACCATGCTCATCGTGACGCACGAAATGCAATTCGCGCGAGCCATCGCCGATCAGGTGATCCTGCTTGAAGACGGCGGCATTGTGGAACAATCCGACAATGCCGAACAATTCTTCACGAATCCGACCACCGAACGAGCCAAGCAGTTCCTGCGCACGTTTGAATTCGACCGGCACCGCAAGTCCGCCAATCAATCCGAATAAGCAAGACAAATGGCGAGAATCGGCGAAATCCAAGATTTTGATAGCAGTCATCTTTACAAGAGAGGAGAAACCATGACCGCATCAATCATCAACAAAACATTCAAGAGCATCGTGGCCGCATCGGCCGCGTTGATCATGGCAGCCTCGGTGGCTGCTTGCGGTCCGTCCACAGCCACTCCGAGCGATGAAAACTCCACTGGCAGCGATTCCAGCTCCAGCAGCAACGTCACCGCCCGCACGCTGGACGAGATCAAGAAATCCGGCGAACTTAAGGTTGCCGTTTTCTCCGACAAGGCTCCGTTCGGCTACATTGACAAGGAAGGCAAGAACGCCGGCTACGACGTTTACTTTGCCGAGCGCCTCGGTAAGGATTTGGGCGTGAAGGTCAAGTACACTTCCGTCGACCCGGCTGCCCGCGTGGACGTGCTCACCGCCAACAAGGTGGACATCACGCTGGCCAACTTCACCGTCACCGACGAGCGTAAGGAGAAGGTCGATTTCGCCAAGCCGTACATGAAGGTGGCACTCGGCGTGGTCTCCCCGGAAAATGCCGAAATCACTGACGTGAGCCAGCTTAAGGGCAAGACGTTGATCATCGCCAAGGGCACCACCGCCGAAAGCTACTTCGAGAAGAACGAGCCCGACGTCAAGCTGCAGAAGTACGACCAGTACGCCGACGCCTACAATGCGCTGCTCGACGGCCGTGGCGACGCTTTCTCCACCGACAACACCGAAGTACTGGCTTGGGCCAAGTCCAACAAGGGTTTCAAGGTGGGCATCACCAAACTTGGCGATGAGGACACCATCGCTCCGGCTGTGCAGAAGGGCAACAAGGAGCTGCTCAACTGGCTGAACGACGAAATCGTGAAGTTGGGTAAGGAGAACTTCTTCCACAAGGATTACGAGCAGACCCTGAAGCCGGTGTACGGTTCCGATGTCGATCCCAATGACATCGTGGTCGAAGGCGGCGAGCTCTGATTTTCGACAGAGCTGCCTGAAGCTGTCTGAATCGTAGGCAGACCCATCCGATGGCAAGGCCCGTCCATTGCGGACGGGCCTTTTCGTATTGGATGGGCTGATGCAGCGAGGGGAAGAGCGGTGCGCGCGGAACGGGTTTTGCATGGATCGATTTGTTTATGGTCATGCTGAGATTGCTTCGAAAGAAATGTTTCCGGTTAGCTGGTTTAAACGCTTGCGTCTTGTTGTGTTCGCATACCTTATATGTGTACGCATAAACGGTTTCAGCATATGATCCTCCTCCTTCCAAGGAATATGCTGAAACCGCGGATCAGCAACTGTAATGGAGATAATGATGTCCCAAACCCTCACATGGAATGCGGGCCCGGTGTCCATGGCGTTCGAATACGCGGATGGCCAGCCTGTTGTTATGCGCGCTCTTGAAATTAATGGTGTCAGTGTGCAATTCCCCGAAAGCACTCCGATTGCGGAGGTCATGACCACCGACACAGGTCACATGATTTCCTGTAACAAACTTACGCATACCGTTATCGGGCGAGAACTGCGCTATAGCAGCCATCAGACCAACACCACTGGGTATCGCAGCGAGTTGAAGATCGTGCTGGAAGATGAAGATCGCAATCTCGAAGTGGCTGTCCGCTACAGCGTTGACGAGCGCTCGCCGATGGTGCAGACCGATGTGACCGTCACCAATATGGGGCTTGAGCCGGTGCTGCTCGATTCTGTTACCAGCTGGAGCAGCACATTTGGCATTCCGGCAAATGCCGATGAAGGCACCGAATCCGGTTTGGAACATTGGGACTTGCTCGAAGGGCGTTTCGATTGGCTCGCCGAGGGACGGTGGAGCCGTAAGAGTCTGCGCGAACTGCTGCCGGCCATCGGCCAGGAACTTACCAATGTCGATCCAAGGCAAAGCCATCAGGTCGTATCCACCGGCACCTGGTCCACCGGCACCAATGTGCCCCTGGCCATTCTCGAATCCAAAGCAATGAAGCTGGCATGGCTGTTCCAGATAGAGCACAACGGTGCTTGGCGCTGGGACGTGCAGGACAACACCGCGGACGGCTGCGTGGCACTGTCCGGCCCGACCAACGAGAACCATGCATGGTTCAAAGAACTGCATTTGGGGGAATCGTTCACCACTGTTCCGGCATCCTTCACCATCGCCCACGAATTCGACGGCGTAATCGCCAACGTTACCGACTATCGCCGCGAAGTGCGCTCGCCGCACGTCGACAACGTCGAACCGAGCGTGGTGTTCAACGACTACATGAACACCATCTATGGCGATCCGACCACCGAGAAGGAGCTGCCGCTGATCGAAGCCGCAGGTAAGGCGGGCATCGAGATCTTCGTCATCGACTGTGGTTGGTACGACGATACCGGCAATTGGTGGCCGTCTGTCGGCGAGTGGATGCCGTCCAAGACCCGCTTCCCTGGTGAGAAGGGCATTGTCGAAGTCATCGACGCCATCAAGGACGCCGGCATGATTCCGGGCATCTGGATCGAGCCGGAGGTCATCGGCGTGAAGTCACCCATGGCGCAGAAGCTGCCGGATTCCGCGTTCTTCCAGCGGCATGGAAAACGCGTGGTGGAGCAGGAACGCTATCTGCTTGACTTGCGCGATCCAGCGGCGCGTAGGCATCTCGATTCGGTAATCGACCGTTTGGTCGGCGAATACGGCATTGGTTACTTCAAGTTTGATTACAATGTCTCTCCAGGTGCTGGCACCGATTATGACGCCGACGCCCCCGGTGCCGGTCTGCTCGGTCATAACCGTGCTTACAGCGATTGGATTGATGGTTTGCGGGAGCGCTACCCAGATGTGATTCTGGAGAACTGCTCGTCCGGCGGCATGCGTGAGGATTTCGCGCAGACATCCCGCTTTCAGGTGCAATCCACATCCGATCAGCAGGATTTCCGTCTGTACCCGGTCATCGCTGCGGCCTCGCCGATGATGGTATTGCCTGAACAAGCCGCCAGCTGGGCGTACCCGCAATCCGATATGGGGGCCGAAGAAACCGCATTCAACATCAACACCACATTCTTAGGGCGGTTCTTCCTGTCTGGGTACCTGAACCGCATGAACGAGCGGCAACTCGCCTGGGTACAGGAAGGCGTGAACGCCTACAAGAAGCATGTACAGCCGGTGATCGGTGAATCCAAGCCGTTCTGGCCGATGGGACTGCCTGGCTGGAACGATAAGGTGCTTGCGCTTGGCCTGGATGCCGGCGATCGTGCGCTGGCCACGGTGTGGAGTCGTGACAGTGAGGGTGGCGACGTGCGTCTGCATCTTGATCGTTGGACTGGGCGTGCCGGTGAGGTTTCCGCAGTGTATCCGGTTGATGGGTATGCGCAGTGGCCAGTCCACTGGGATGCCGCATCCGGAGAGCTTGTGGTTACCGTTCCGTCCGATGGCGGCTATGTGTCTCGAACATTCGAGGTGAATTTCAACTGATACTTTCCTTTCCCTTCCTTCCCCGATGAGGCGTCTGCAATGCACGGTCATGGCATTGCAGACGCCTCTTTTGCGAATGAGAAATTATGCCGTTGTTGATTTTCTTACTATCAACGAGCAGCCGATATATGTCGTGCCATGGTGAGGATTGCCATTGATGGCGTCCAGCAGATGCCGGGCGGCGCGTCTGCCGATTTCCTGCAGATTGTTGTCGAACGAGGTGATCGGCACGCGGCATTCGGTGGCGGTGACCTGCCAATTGTCATGACCGATAACCGCGATATCCTCTGGCACACGTATACCTTGGGCGAGCAGTGTCTCGATGACTCCGCGTGCAAGCATGTCGTTGAGGCAGTAGATGCCGTCGATGCGAACGCCTTTGCTAAGCAACAACTGTGCGGCTGTGCGTCCCCATGACTCATGCCAGTTGCCGTAGCAGACTGGTGCCGCCAGTTGAAGGCCGCTTTGTTTTAGTGCCTTACGGGCTCCGGCAAGCCGATCTTTGGTGGCTGTATAGTGCTCCGGTCCTGAGACAATGGCGATATGCCGTCGACCACGTAACAGTAAATGATCAATGGCCATTGCGCCGGCTGCGACATTGTCACATGTCACCGAGCAGTCTTCGGGATTGTTGGATGGGGCGTAAGCGTATACGATTGGGATTCCCAATGCGGTATTTGGCTTCAACGGCGGTCTGCTATCTGTTTCCCCACCAAGCATGAGCAGCCCGTCAACTCGTCTTGCCGCCAATTGATCGATATGCGCCCGTTCGAGTTTTGGATCGCCTCTGGAATTGGTAAGCAGCACGGCGTGATTGGTGCTGCCCAGGGTGTTTTCCGCGCCGATAAGCGCTGGATTGGAGAATCTGCCTTCAAGGTCAGAGGTCACCAGACCGATGAGTCCGGTTTTGCAACGTGGTGTCTGAACATTGGCTGTTTTGACATACCCAAGCTCATCGGCTGTTTCGAGAATAAGTCTTCGTGTATGTGCGGAGAGCTGACCTGTGTCGTTCAAAGCCTTGGAAACAGTGGCCTTCGATACGTGTGCGGCGGCTGCGATGTCGTCTAGTGTGATGCGTTTAGTCATGGGGCAATTCTAGGAAACGTTTCCGTGTCGTGCAAATACCGCACATGGAAGCATGTGCGTTTTTTATTGTTGAAGTCAACAGCAACAAGCCACTTCCTCAAAGTTGAGTTTCAAAGATGAGAGTGGTACTGGAAGAAAGGAAATATCAATGAACACGAATGCCAAGCGTACTGTTATGCGTCTTGTGGCCGGTGTTGCGGCTGTTGCGACGCTGATGGGCACCGCAGCCTGCGGTTCTTCGAACAGCTCTTCGAGTGATGACAACACGTTAACTGTTTCCTACTGGGACGACGAGATGCAGCCCATCAAGGATTTCATCAAGGCTAATCCGGATATCAAAGTCAAGCAGATTCGCGTTCCTGGAGACGACTACAACACCAAACTCAATCAGATGATTGTTGGCGGTACCGCTCCGGACGTCATGCTGACCCAGGAAGCGGATTACGTTCGCTTCGCTAAGAACGGTGTGACCATGAAGCTTGATGACAAGCTGAAGGATCTGGGCATCGACAAGAGCGATTTCCAGCCGGCCGTCACTGATATCACCAACCAAGTGGACGGTTACTACGGATTCCCGCAAGGCTTCGCCACCGAAATCATGTACTACAACAAAGATATGTTCGATGCCGCTGGCGTCGCGTATCCGACCGATGACTGGACCTGGGACGACTACACCGCCGCAGCTGAGAAGCTGACCAAGGCCGATGGATCCCAGTACGGTTCCGACTCCCCAACCTTCAACGGCGTATGGTACTCCCTGATCGGCGCCGCCGGTGACAAGGTGGTCGACAATGGCAAGCTCTCTTTCGGTAATGGTTTGAAGAAGACCCTCGAATTCCAGAAGAATCTTGTGGACAACAAGTGGCAGCCGCAGCCGGCTTCCGGTTCTAAGGTTTCTGATATGTTCGCGGCCGGTAAAGCAGCAATGACCTTGGGTGGGACCTGGCTGGTTAGCACCTACAAGGATGTTGACTTCAAGTGGGATATCGCCACGATTCCAACCGCTCCTGGCGCCAAGAAGTACAACTCACTGCACACCTCTTTCTGGGCCATCAACGCCAAGACCAAGCATTCTGCAGCTGCAGAGAAGCTGGTCAAGTTCCTGATGAGCAAGGAAGGCCAGAAGTCGATGTCCCAGAGCCTGGGCAATACTCCTTCCTTCCAGTCCATGATGGCTGACGGCTACTACAAGGTGCAGGGTAAGAACGGCCCGAGCAACTGGAGTAGCCTGGAAGCCTCTGCTAAGGAAGCAAAGCTTGGATACACGCTGGTGGCCTCAACTCCAACATTCAACCTGTATGACCAGTTCAATGCATATGTTCTTGGCCAGACTTCGTTGAGTGAAGTGACTGGGACACAAGTGGCCAAGGCCAATAAGGAAATTACCGACGCGCAATAAGGAGGCAAGCCTATAGAGCAATATCAATCTACTTTTTTGTTTCTTGATTGGCGGCTCTCATGACTTCCAGTAATGGGAGCCGCCAATCAATCTCCAAGCAGTATACGTATCGTAACCAACCATTTCCCAATCGCAGAGGGGCATTCAAATGTCAATCTCCAAGAAAACCGCGAAGTCTTCGGGCAAGATGCGCTCGGATGCGGGAGCAGCATGGGGTTTCCTCAGCCCCTGGATCATCGGATTCCTCATTTTCAGCGCTTTTCCGTTGGCTTTCAGCTTTTATCTGAGTCTTACCAAGTGGAATCTGATGGGAGACCCGCAATTTGTGGGCCTGCAGAATTACAAGGACATGCTTTCGGGCAACGGCGAGCTCGGGCAGACCTTGTTGGCAACAGCGATCTTCACCGTTATCAACGTGTCGGTGTCTATCCTCTTTTCCCTGCTGCTCGCTATTCTGCTTAATTTCAAGGTACGTTTCAGGGGACTGTTCCAGTTCTTCTACTACGTACCGACCATCATGCCGTCCGTGGTCATGGCGGGATGCTTGGTTCTGATGTTCAACCCGCAGCTGGGCATCATCAATTATGTACTGAAATCGATGGGTGTGCAGAACCCTCCGAACTGGTCCGGTAGCCAGACTTTTGTGTGGGTGCTTGTAGCCGTTGCCTCGGTATTCACCTTCCAGACCGGCCAGCAGATGCTTGTCTTTTCCGCAGCGCTCAAAGATGTGCCGCAGGAACTGTATGAGGCCGCAGCGCTTGACGGCGCAGGCGCATGGAAGCGCTTCGTCAATGTCACCATCCCGGGCATTGCTCCAATGATGCTGTTCAATGTCGTTTCTTGCACGGTCAATTCGTTCAACAGCGCGTTCTCGCTGCTGTACCCGTTGACTGGCGGCGGTCCAGGCAACGCCACCAAGGTCATCGGCCTGTTGATCTACGACAAGGCATTCAAGAGCTTCAATATGGGTCAGGCTTCGGCTCTTGCGGTGATTCTGTTCATCATCGTCGGCGTGATCAGCGCTCTGCAGTTCAAGCTTATGGATCGTCAGTAAAAGGAGACACGAAAATGGAACTGCATACTCCGAAATATGTGAAAGTCCTACAGTATGTCGTGATGATCATCATGGCACTGTTCATGTTCTTCCCGATTTATTGGATTTTCGTTAACTCTTTGAAAACCATTACCGGCATTTCGGCATGGCCTCCGGAGTTCTTCCCGAAGGATCCGCAATGGGGTAACTATGTCAAGGTGCTAGAAAATCCCAATACTATTCTGTACTTGCGCAACACTTTGATTCTTGTAGTGCTGAACACTGTCGGTACACTGCTGACCAGCTCCATCGTTGCCTATCCGCTGGCTCGTATGAACTTCAAGGGGCGTGGTGTTGTATTCGCCATCATCTTGGCGACCATGATGGTGCCGTCCGCAGCACTGGTCATTCCGCAGTACCTCCTGTTCCGCAACTTCGGTATGTTGGACTCCTTCTGGCCGCTGATCCTCCCGAGCTTCTTCGCTCAGCCGTACAACGTCTTCCTTTTCCGGCAGTTCTTCGTTTCGATACCTGATTCAATCGATGAAGCCGCAATGCTGGATGGATGCAGCCGTTGGCAGGCATTCTGGAAAGTCATCGTGCCGCTCGGTAAACCGATTTTCATTACCGTCGGCATCATGTCTGCCAGCTTCTGGTGGAACGAACTGTTCTCTCCGCTGGTATACATCAACTCCGAAGACCTCAAGCCGCTGACTTTGGGTGTTCTCACATCCTTTGTCGAGACCTCGGCAGGTGCTTCTAAGACTATGTGGAACCTGCAGATGGCGTTCTCCATGCTGATGATCATTCCTCCCGCGCTGCTGTACATCTGCTGCTCGAAGTACATCACCGAAGGCATCAAGACCAGCGGCATGAAGGACTGACATTTCTTCGCACCAAGTTTTCTAACCAACAACAAAGGAATCGAAATGACTAACCAAGCCCAGGCTCTGAATGTGAATATCACGTCACGTTTCTGGACTCGATACCTCAATATGACCGTCGAAAACGCGCTGCCATACCAGTGGCGTGCGCTGAACGACGAAGTGCCCGTCGATGTGCCGGAAGGCGCGGCATGGGGCGAGAACGGCAGTCAGTTCAGCCACTCGCTTCGTAATCTACGTATCGCCGCAGGCCGCGAGGAAGGCGTGTTCTCCGGCCAGCCGTTCCAGGACACCGACGTATCGAAGTGGCTTGAGGCCGCCAGCTATGCGCTGCGCCGCAAGAACGCCGGTCTGAACGTCGACGAGCTCGAAGCCCACGTGAACGAGGCCATCGAACTGTTCGAAGGCGCTCAGGACGAAGATGGGTACCTCGACACCAAGTTCGAGCTGGATCTACCTGCCGAGAAGCGCTTCAAAGGCTTGCGCTGGAGCCATGAGCTCTACACCATGGGCCATTTCATCGAAGCCGCCGTGGCCCATTACGAGGTCACCGGCTCCAAGCGTGCCCTGGACATCGCCGAACGCGTGGCGAATTGCATCGGCCATAACTTCGGTGATGGCGAAGGCCAGGTGCACGGCCCGGACGGGCACCCGGAAATTGAGCTTGCCCTGGCTCGCCTGTACGAGGCGACCGGCGAACGCCGCTGGCTCGATCTGGCCGCATGGTTCATCCGCGTGCGCGGCACCGACCCGGAGTTCTTCGACGAGCAGGACGCCGCCGGCGGTCCGCAGTTCTACACCGACCTGCACATGCCGCTCAAGTACTTCGTGCAGGACGAGCCGATCCTCGACAAGCAGCATGCCGAAGGCCACGCCGTGCGCCTGCTGTACTTGGCCGCCGCCGTCTCCAAGGTTGGCCGTCTGCTGAACGACCAGAAGATGCTCGACACCGCCGAGCGTCTGTGGACCAACATCGTCAAGCACCGCATGTACATCACCGGCGCCGTTGGCTCCTGCCAGGTCGGCGAATCCTTTAGCTTTGACGATGATCTGCCGAACGACTTGGTGTATGGAGAGACCTGCGCATCCGTCGCCATGCTGTTCTACGGCAAGTCCCTGATGGAGACCAAGCCGCGCGGCTCCGTGGCCGACGTGATGGAGAAGGAACTGTTCAACGGCGTGCTTTCCGGTGTACAGCTGGACGGCACCCGCTACTTCTACGTCAACCCGCTGGAAGCCGATCCCGCAGCGTCGAAGGGCAACCCAACCAAGGCGCATATTCTTACCCGCCGCGCCGGCTGGTTCGACTGCGCCTGCTGCCCGGCCAACCTGGGCCGTCTAATCACATCCCTCGACCAGTACCTGTACACGGTTTCGAATGACGGCAAGACGGTGTACGCCCACCAGTTCGTGGCCAACAAGACCGAATTCGAAGATGGCTTCACCATCGAGCAGACCCAAGCCGGTGACGAATACCCGTGGAGCGGCGACATCACCTTCCACGTGTCCAACCCGAATGGCCTGGACAAGAAGGTGGCCGTCCGCATTCCGCAGTGGTCCAAGGACTATACGCTGGAAGTCAACGGCGAAGCCGTCGAGCTCCCGGTGGTCGATGGTTTCGTGACCGTCGATGCCTCCGCCGCTGACACCGAAATCCATTTGGTGCTCGACATGTCCGTGCGTCGCGTTCGTGCCTCGCTGCGTGTGCGTGCCGACATCGGCAAGCTGGCCGTGGCCCGTGGCCCGATCGTGTTCTGCATGGAACAGGTCGACAACGAAGGCCCGCTGTGGCTGGATGGCATGAGCGCGGATGCCAACGTGTCCGAGTCTTACGAACCGGATCTGCTGGATGGCGTCGAGGTGCTCAAGGTCAAGGGCAGCCGCTTGGAATCCCCGACCGACGACCAGTACCGTGCCGTGGATGCACCGCTTACGGAGCGTGAGGAAACCCTCACCATGATTCCGTACTATGCATGGTGCAACCGCGCCGAAGGCCAGATGCAGGTCTGGGTCCGCGAAACCAAATAGCATCGCATAATCGTGTCCCTGCTCAAGATGGAGCAGGGGCACGATTGCTCTTCTTTTAAACTCTCTACAGCTTGTTCTTGTCGGCTTGAACGCGGCGATGTTGCTTCGGATTTTTGCCGACCGATATGAGAAATCGCCAAACATGGGTGATGTATATGGCAGGGCAGGACGCTCATATGCCTAACAGAATTTGCAACGTTGCAAATCCCGAAACAGACGGGCGACGTTGCCATAGAAGAAAAGGAGAAACCATGAAAATCCGCAAACCGCTGGCAGCGCTGCTAGCGACGTCCACAATGGCCGCATTGGCAGCGACTTCCGGCGCTGCGACCGCGCTGGCGATCGAGAATCCCACAGTGACCGTGCATCTCGACCAGACCGGCTGCACCGAGAACACCAACAACACCAATTGCCAGATTACCCACGGTTCGACAGGCTTCCTGTATGGCCTGACCGATGATGGCGTTTCCAGCGACACCACGCTCAACGGCCTGTCGCTCGATTCCAACAGCGTGCTGGTCGGCAAATCCCCAGACGGCGTGCAACACCCCAATGGCGATGTGCTGAACACCACCGACCAGTGGAAGCGCAACGGCGGCGGCGAAATCCAGGTGTACATGAAGGAAGCCTACAAGAACTTCCCATATGTGGCCTATGGCGATGGCGGCATGGACGGCGACTATGTGCCGAAGCTCAAGGAAATGGTCACCAAGTTCAACACCAAGTACCCGGACCTTAAGGATGACATCGTCTGGATTCCGTTCAACGAACCGGACATCAGCGACGCGAACTACTACAACTTGACGAACTACAACAGCAAGTACGACAGCGTTCGCACGAAATTCTTCGAGGATTGGAACAAGGCCGTCGAAGCAATCCGTTCGGTATATCCGCAGGCCCGTATCGGCGGCCCGAACAACAGCGCCTACTCCGACCGGTTTTATCGTGACTTCTTCCAGAATGCCAAGGAGCATGGTACTGTACCGGATGTCGTCACCTGGCATGAGCTCGGTTCCGGTTTCGGCAGCTACCTGAGCAACTTCCAGAAGTGGAAGACGCTGGAAAAGGATGTTCTTTCCGATTACGCGCCGCCCGAGAACACCGGTCTCAAGCAGGGGCAGACCATCAAGGTCAGCATCAACGAATACGCATGGAAGGACCAGAACGGCAAGGCCATCGAGCAGGTCAAACCTGGCCGTCTGCTGCAGTACGTGGCCCGCTTCGAAAAGACCGGCGCCCAGGGCGCGCTGCCGTACTGGTACCCGGCCGGCGATCTCGACTGGCTGGTCACCAAGAACAACCAGGTGACCGGTTCCTACTGGCTGTACTACTGGTACGGGCTCATGAAGGGCGATCTGCTCAAGGTCGACCTGCCTGATGAGAACGGCAAGCCGCAGGTGCTCGCCTCCTACAACAAGGACAGCAACCAGACCCAGATCCTGCTTGGCGGCTCGAACGAAAGCTCGTATTCCACGACGTTGAACCTGAGCGCGTTGCCCGACAAGTACCCGAACGGTGCCCATGTGACAATCTATGCGACCGATTCCACCGCTCCGGCCAATCTTAGCAATGTGTCAGTCAACGTTCCGGCTGCTTCCGACGGCCCGTACGTGGTAGCGGAACAGGACCTCAGCATCGCCAACGGCCAGGCCAGCCTGCCGCTGAACAATCTTAAGGGCGACAGCGCTTACTACGCGGTTATCGCGCCGGCCACGTCGCAAGGCAAGGTCTCCAACAGCACTGTCGAAGCCGAATACGCCCGCCGCAACGGCACCGCCAAGGTGACCTACGGTAATGCCAGCGGATACTCCGGCACCGGCTACGTCGAGGGCGCCGATGCCACCGCATCCAGCGACTTCTTCGTCGATTCGAAGAAGAACGGATACAACGAGGTTATGTTGCGCTACAGTGCTCCGAAGGCAGACGGCCAGAACGCGAAGCGCACCGTTACGCTGAAGATCAATCCGAACGAAAACTCCGCAAGAAACGATGCCCAGGAACTGACGCTCCAGCTGCCGGAAACCAAGGATGCCAACACCTGGCAGACTGCCAAGGTTCGCATCTACATGCCGCTGGGCCTCAACCAGATCACCGTGGAAGGCTATGGTACCCAGGGCATGCTCATCGATTCGGTGAGCACAGCCAGCGCCGATGACTCCTCGGTGACCCGTTACGAGGCGGAGGATTCCTCCAACACGTTCAACGGCAGTGCCAAGGCGAGTGCCGATAACAACGCCTCGAACAGCCGCATCGTCGGCAACGTCGGCAATGGTGCGAACAACTGGTTCCAGTTCAACAAGGTGACCGTGCCGGAGGATGGCAACTATACGCTGACCATCGGCTACGCCCAGTGGGAGTACACCGCGAACAACACCTGGCAGATCGTGAACCGTTGGGCGGATATGTCGGTGAACGGCGAGACCTCGAAGCACCTGGTGTTCGCCAACACCCGTGGCTGGAGCAACTTCTGGACTACTTCGGTGCGCGTGAACCTCAAGAAGGGCGAGAATACCATCCGCTTCGGCAACGCGAACACGGGCACGGCTTCTGAAAGCGGCAAGGCCAGCGGTTGGGCGCCGAACTTCGACTACATCCAGGTCGCTCCCACCGTGGATTCGAGCAGCGTGAAGTACACCACCGCGGACGGCAGCGAGATCAAGTCGATCACCTCGCTGACGGCCAAGGCGAATTGTCTTAAGGACGGTGTGCTGACGCTGACGGAAGGTGACAGCGTTGATGTGGAAGTGAACATCAAACCGATTAACGCGACTGATGCAACGCTCGTCTGGGCGTCCTCCGACTCGTCCGTCGCGACGGCCGAAGAGCAGGAAGACGCCGATGGTATTGCAACGCAGTCAGTGAAACTTGTTGACAGCCGCACGATTCATGCGCTCAAGGCCGGTGAGACGACCTTCACCGTGACTCCTGCCGTTAACGCCGAGAATGGTGTTTCCGCCACTTTCAAGGTGATTGTGACGGCCAAGGAGCCTGAGCCTGTTTCCGCCGACAAGTCCAAGCTGCAGGCCGCAGTGGACGAGGCCGGCAAGCTGGATGAGAAGGACTATACCGTCGACAGCTGGAAGGTGTTCACCGGGCAGCTGGAATCCGCGAAGAAGGTCCTCGCCGATGAGAACGCCACTCAGGACGACGTGGACTCCGCACTCAAGACGCTGAAGGACGCTCAGTCCGGGCTGGTCAAAGCTGATAGCGGCTCCACCGGTGGTAGTACGTCCGGCGGTTCCAGCGCTGGAAATACCGGGAATACCGGGAATATCGGAAACACCGGGAACACGGGAAGCGGCGGTTCTCATGATGCGAGTGCCGCCTCCACCGGTGCGGCGAACGGCAACGACTCCGCCAACGGTGGCCAGCTCGGGTTGGTCAGCACGGGTGCAGGCATTGCTCTGGTTGCCGGCGTTGCGGCACTGCTGGCTGTGGCAGGTGCTGTGATCGCAGTACTACGCCGCCGTAACGCGATCTGATTTCCGACAAAGACGGTTTCATAGGTGCATGCTGCCCGGTGGCCATGATATGGACCATCGGGCAACATGCCCTGCAATCCCTCGTGTACAGGCATGCTATCGGTAGCTTGCGCAAGAGAGATTGCTGCGAGCAAGGCGCTTTTCCGAGGCGGGTTCGTGCGCTAAATATGCACGGAAACGTTTCCGGAAATACGAGTATTCGATTTCCGGCGTGTTATCTGGCTTACAGTAAAACGCTGTAAGAACGCATATTGAACAGCGGCTTATGTCGTCTCTACGGCAGGGGCGCCAACATAAGCACAGGAGCTTACTCATGCAAACCGCACAGAGCAACAGTGAAGTACTCGTAGACCCGGATACGTTGTCTCCGGAAACAGGAGAACCATTCTCGCGGGCAATGACGGCTCGCTACCTCGGTGCCTTCGTTATTTTCGCAATCCTTAATTGCGCCGCATTCGTGCTGAACGGCAATACGCTCATGCCTCAGCATCTGAAGGACCTGGGATACAACGAAACGGAAGCCACCACCGCACTCGGTACCATCACCTCACTGACCGCGATCGTTGGTCTGCTGTCCGGCTACATCTGGGGCGCATTCTCCGATCACACTCGTTCCCGCTTCGGCAAGCGCACGCCATGGATCTTCGCAGGTTCCATTGTGGCAGGCATCGGCTTGTACCTGCTCGGCTCCTTCGGCGATGTGCCGAGCCTGACCGCCAGCTATATGCTGAACAACCTCGGCCAGGGCGCCATCCAGACTCCGATGTTCGCCATCCTCGCCGATCGTGTTCCCAAGTCCGTGCGCGGCACGCTGTCCGCAGGCCTGGGCGCAACCGCGCTGGGCACTCCTGTCGGCCAGTTCCTCAGCTCGCTGTTCCTCGGACAGCCGTATCAGAACATGGGCTTCGTCGTCGGCGCGCTGATGATTGCGGCCTCCGGCATCATCCCGCTGCTGATCCTGCCGCGCGAGCGCAGCTCCAAGAACGATGGCGACGGCAAGAGCGGTGCCGAAGCTGCCAAGGAAGCGCTGGAGAACCTGCTGCCTCCAAAGCTCAAGGGCGCGCACGACTTCTACAAGGCTTGCGGCGGCCGTCTGCTGATGATGGCCAGCTATGCCATGATCTCCCAGTACACGCTGTACATCTTCGAGAACTATGTCGGTCTGACCGTGCAGGAAGCCGCCAAGGCAATGGGCACGCTGTCCGCCGTCACCTTCGTCGTGTCGCTGATCGGTTTGGCTGTCTCCGGCCCGCTGTCCGACAGGATTAAGGCGCGTAAGATGCCGATTGCAATCGCCTGCGTGCTGTTCATCATCGGCACGCTGTGCCCGGTGGCGTTCCGCAGTGTCAACGGCGTGCTGCTGTACGCCGCATTCGCCGGGCTCGGCTATGGCGTGTACATCGCCGTCGATGGTGCTCTGAACGTCGACGTGATTCCTGAAGAGGCGCAGCATAACCGTACCGGCGGCAAGTACATCGGCTTCGGCAATCTCGCCAATACTTGCGGCCAGGTGCTGGCTCCGGCCACCACCGCCATGCTGGTTGCGGTTACCGGAACCTACTACAGCGCATTCATCGTCTCTGCCCTGTGCGCATTGGGCGGCGTGCTGCTGATCCTGTGGATCAAGAACGTGAAGTAGGTTTTTATTTACCACGAATCAGTCATCGACAACTGATTCATAGTCATATGAAGCGCATGGGATGCGTGCATTCCATGCGCTTCATATATTGTGCACACATGTATTGCGTTTGCGACGACAGCAGCCTGATAACACCCTATAGAAGCGCCTTATAGGCGTTGCAACAGCCGATAAGAAGCGCATATAGCCACGCCGGCATTGACAAGGATGTTTCCCGATATCTTGTGGGTATTCGCTTGAAAACAACGAAAACCACAGGAGAGAGGAGACAGGGAACATGAAGTATGCGGTGATTGGCGCTGGCGGCATGGGCATCCAGTACGGCGTGCTGCTGCAGGAATTCGCACACAAGGATGTCGACTTCATCGATACGTGGAAGCCGAACGTCGAGAAGATTCGCGAGCAAGGCGGCGCCTACGTGTCTCAAGATGGTGAAGACCGCCATCTCGTGCCGATTAACGTGTACTACCCGGAGGAATACGCCGGCCAGCCAGATGTGTGGATCGTGTTCCTCAAGCAGATGCAGCTTGACGGCGTACTCAAGCGCTGCGCCCACCTGTTCAACGAGAAGCAGATTGTGTTCTCCGCCATGAACGGCTATGGACACTTCGAAAAGCTCAACGAATACTTCTCCAAAGATCGCATTTACGGCGGCACCGCACTGATCGGTGCCTACGTGTACGGCCCCGGCGATTTCAACTTCACCGGCGGGGCACATGCCAAGGCCATGAACCTGTGTGCCTACGCGGATGATGTGACTGACGAGGTGCGCAAACACGAGCAGGCGCTGTACGAGGATTTCGCAACGGCCACACTCAACCCGACCATCGTGGACAACTTCATCGGCATGTGCATGGCGAAAATCGTATTCAACTCGGTGCTGAACACGCTGTGTACCATGTATCAGATTCGCTTCGGTGAATTCCATGCGCATCCCGACGCGCGTTGGCTCACCGAACAGCTGGTCGACGAAGCTTACAGCGCAGCCGAAGCAGCCGGATACCAACTGTTGGGCACGCGCGAAACGGAAGTCGAAACCATTCTGCACACCGCGGGCGTGGCGCATCCGCTGCACTATCCGTCCATGTATCAAGACCTGACTAAGGGACGTCCGACGGAAGTCGACTACATCAACGGCTATATCGCCAAAGTCGGACGCGAGCATGGCTACGAATGCAAGCTGCACGAATTCCTAACCCGCGAAGTGCATCTCGCCGAACAAGCCTTCGCCATCCACAATCCAGGCATCGTCGCACAGGCCAAAGCCGACGTCGAAGCCAGTAAGCCGGTAACGGAATAACCGTAATTCTTCAAAACAAGTGAGAGAGGGACAATAACCATGACCATCGCTATTTTCAAGAGGCCGGACGGCATCAAACGAATCGCCGCAGCAGTACTTGCCGCTGCAACACTTATTTCCGTTGCGGCATGCGGTTCCGGCAACAGCGCATCCGCATCCAAGGAAAGCCTGAACACCACGAAGGGCAAAACCACCACAATCAACGTCGGTGTGTGCGCAGGACCATATGGCGACATGGTCGACAAGGTTATCGCGCCACTGCTGAAAGATGACGGTTTCAAACTGAAAACCAAGCTGTTTAACGATTATGTGCAGCCCAATAAGGCACTTGCGTCCGGTTCCATTCAGGCGAATCTTTTCCAGCATGGCAATTATCTGAAGAAGTTCACCGCCGACAACAATCTTGACCTGACCTCCCTTGGACAGACGCCGACTTTGGGATTGGGCATCTATTCCAACAAGTACAAGTCCATCGATGACATCGAAGACGGAGCTACGGTCGCAATCGCCAACGATGGCTCTAATCTGGCGCGTTCTCTCGGCGTGCTCCAGCAGCAGGGTCTGGTGACGCTCAAGGGCGAGGTCGATGCCACCAAGGCCACGGTCAACGACATCGCATCCAATCCGAAGAACCTCAAAATCAAAACGATCGATGCTGCACAGCTGGCCCGTTCCTTGGACACCGTTGATGTGGCTCTGGTGCCGGGCAACTACTCTTGGGCTGCTGATCTGAAGCCTGCCGATGCGCTCGCCATGGAAAAGCAGGATGATGGCGTGATCGAAGTGTTCGTGGTCCGTACCCAGGACGTCGATTCCGACTTCGGCAAGGCCGTCAAGAAACTGCTCGTCAGTCAGAAATTCAAGGACGCCATCGCCAAGAGCGAGTTCAAGGATTTCGGCAAGCCGACCACTTGGTGACCGCTGCAGCGCGGCGATAGGTAATATGCAAAGGCCCGTATGAATTGGGAAACTCATATGGGCTTTATGCAAACGAGATTCATCAAAACGAAACGTATCGAACGAACGTAAACACGTACTTGAACGGAACGAGGAACGAACCATGAGCGTTATTGAACTCAACGACGTGTCCGTGACCTTTCATGAAGGCGGACGAACCGTCGAAGCGGTCAAACATGTGAACATCAGCGTGGAAAAAGGCGAAATCTTCGGCATCGTGGGCTTCTCCGGAGCAGGCAAATCCACGTTGGTGCGCACCATCAACCTGCTGGAACGACCGACGGGCGGTCATGTGGTGATCGACGGCAGCGACATCACCGCACTCAAAGGCGGTCAGCTGTGCGACCTGCGCAAGAAAATCGGCTTTATTTTCCAAGGATTCAACCTGATCACCAATGTCACGGTCGGCAAGAACATCGAATTCGCGCTGAAAGCCGGCGGATATCCGAAAGCGCAATGGTCGGAACGCATCCGCGAACTGCTGGCACTGGTCGGTTTGGAAAACAAAATCGACAGCTACCCGTCAAGCCTGTCGGGCGGGCAAAAGCAGCGTGTATCCATCGCACGTGCGCTCGCCAACAAGCCGGAAATCCTGCTGTGCGATGAAGCTACCAGTGCACTTGACCTGGAAACCACGGAAGGCATTCTGGCGCTTCTGCAACGCATCAACCGCGAACTGGGCATTACCATCGTGTTCATCACGCATCAGCTTGACGTGGCGAAGCAGATTTTCGACCGAGTGGCCGTTATGGAAAACGGTGTGGTAGTGGAGCAGGGCAACACGTTCGACGTGTTCAGTGCTCCGAAACATCCGACCACCAAAGCGTTGGTGGAACGCTACCTTGGCATTGCCGTGCCACCGCAATTGGTGCCATCGCTGCCGGCCGGCACCATCGTGGAACTACGATACAAGGGCGATGCGGCACTCGAGCCGCTCATCAGCCAGGTTGCGCAGGATTACGGTGTGAGCATCGACGTGCTGCATGCGAATGTGGAATATTTCGGTTCGCAGGCCATCGGCATTCTGATTGTGCTTGTTTCCGGCGCGGGGGAGCCGCTGCTGCAGGCGTTGAACACGTTGAGAACGCATGTATTCAGCTATCGGGAACTTGATCGTGGGCAGCTGGTTGTGGCCGCCGAAGCTGCGGATAATCAGGAGGCATGAGAACAATGGAAGAAACTCTGGAAATCCTTCAAGACAATCTTGGGCAAGCACTGATCGACACGGCATATATGGTTGTGGTGTCGGCGATTATCGGCGTGGTACTGGGCACGCTGGTGGCATTGCTGCTGTATTTGACTGAAAACCGCTTGTTTACGCCGAACCATGCGCTGAACGTTATTGTAGGGTTCATCGTAAACGCGATTCGCTCGCTGCCGTTCCTGATTCTCATGGTGGTGCTTATTCCGGTTGTGCAATTGATTTTGGGTGACCCTTACACGCCGACCGGTGGCGCAATCTCCCTGTCGATCGCCGCAGTGCCGTTCTTCGCGCGAATCGCGGAAAGCGCGTTCTCCGAAGTTGATCCGGGCCTGCTTGAGGCTGCCATCTCCACTGGCGCTACCACACGCCAAATCATTGTGGATGCGGTGTTTCCGCAAGCTTTGCCGTCGTTTATTCGCGGCGTGGTGCTCACCATCATTTCGCTGATCGGCTATTCTGCAATGGTTGGCACCATCGGAGCCGGCGGCATCGGCGATATGGCTATTCAATATGGCTATAACCGTTACGAAACCGGCGTGCTTGTTGTGATTGTTATTATTCTGATCGTCATTGTGCAGATCATTCAGTGGGTTGGCGATTGGTTCGCGCGCAAGGTGACGCACTGATGGTTGCGTATATGCGTGAATGTGCGCATACACAGTCGTGAGATGATAGGGAGGGTTGATTAATGACTTCGTATGTTTCTCCTGTCGCGTTCACCACGGTGGCGCAGTCGATTCCGCCGAATGTGTTCGCCGATATGGATCGCAAAGTGGCTGCCGCAGTTGCCGGTGGGACTGATGTGATTGATTTGGCCAAAGGCAATCCAGACGCGTTTCCTGCTGATTTCATTCGAAAAGTAGCCAAAAAAGCGGTTGACGATCCGGCCAATGCCCGGTATTCGCCATTCGATGGCAAGCCTAGTTTTCTGCGGGCTGCCGAACAGTGGTATCGCAATACGTACGGTGTTGAGGTTGATTGGAAAACCCAGCTTTTTGCCGTGGAGGGCGCGGTCGATGGTTTGGCCGCGTTGTTCGCCGTGCTGGTTTCCCCAGGCGACGCTGTGGCGTATGCGGATCCATATTACCCTTCATACCATTGCATGACGGTGATGAGCCGTGCCGAGGAGGTACTGCTGCCATCGTTGCCGGAGCGCGGGTTCCTGCCGGATTTGGACGCGGTTCCTGCACAGGTGTGGGATCGTGTGAAAGTGCTGGTGCTCAACTATCCGAACAATCCGACGGGTGCGCAGGCTCCGCGCGAGTTTCTGCAGCGTGCCGTTGATTTGGCTCATGAGCATCATTTCGCGATCGTGCAGGATTTCGCATATGCGGGATTGGGCGTCGATGCGCAGCAGATCAGCATACTGTCACTGCCGGGTGCGTTCGATGTTGCGGTGGAAGTGTGTTCGCTGTCGAAAATGTATGCGATGGCCGGCTGGCGTGCCGGTTTCATCGCAGGCAACGACGACATCGTGTCTCATGTGAAGCAGTACCACTATCAGATGGGTTCCATGGTTACGTCCAGCATTCAAGACGCGGGCACTGCGGCGTTGCTGTCGGATCAGAGCTGTGTGGCCGAACTTGCGGAACGGTATGCGTCTCGTCGCGAAATCGTTGCAGGTGGATTGCGTGAAGCCGGCTTGGATGTGTTCGATTCAGACGGTGGTATCTACGCTTGGGTACACGCTCCTGAAGATCAGACGGGTGAACAGTTTGCCGACACGCTGTTGGAACGTGCGGCCGTCGCCGCGCTGCCGGGCACATGCTTCGGCAAAGTAGGCAAGGATTACGTACGATTCAGCCTGCTCAAATCCGAGGACCAGTTGCGTGAGGCTGTGCGCCGGGTGGCTGCTGTACTAGCGTAGTTTTTCCTGCGTGGACTTTTATTTCTATGGAGCCGACTGGTGCGGCGACTGCCGTCGAGCCAAGGCAGCATTGGACCGTTTCGGGGTCGCCTACAACCTTCATGATATCGAGCATGAGGATGGTGCTGCAGAGAAAGCCATTGCGATCAGCGGACAACAGCACATTCCCGTGATTCGGTTCGCTGCCGATGGCTCATAGCTGGTAGAGCCTTCGGCCACACAGTTGCAAGCCAAATGCAAGGAGCTCGGCCTGATCTGATTCAACATTTCGTATGCCATCTCACGAGCCGGACAAGGAGAATTGTCTCCTGTTCGGCTCGTAGACGTATGTGGGTCGGCTTCCGGACGGTCGATGTCCGGCTTCCGAATGGACTTTGCCCAGCTCGCGGACATTGTCTGCACGCGATTGCATTCTTTGGTAAATTTTTGCTTGGGTTCGGCAATGGTTGCAGAACCTACGGAAAGCCGTCAATCAACAGGCTTTCGAGAGAAAACCAAAGAAGGGAGTAATGTCATGCCGTTCCTTATTACGCTCCTTGTCATTGCACTTATCGTCGCTTTCCTGTTCTTGTCCACGTTGTTCATCGTGCCGCAGCAGCAGGCCTACATCATCGAACGTTTCGGCAAGTTCAACAAGGTGCAGTTCGCCGGCATTCATATTCGAATCCCGTTCGTGGACCGCATCGCCATGAAAACCAACATGCGTGTCAACCAGCTCAACGTGCAGTTGGAAACCAAAACGCTCGACAACGTATTCGTCACCGTGGTGGCCTCTACCCAGTTTCGTGTCGATCCCAGCAATGTGGCGACCGCATACTACGAGCTGCGCGACCCGGCCGGTCAGCTGCGTTCCTACATGGAGGATGCGCTTCGCTCCGCCATTCCTGCATTATCTTTGGACGATGCATTCTCCCGCAAGGACGATGTCGCTTTTGACGTGCAGAAGACCGTCGGCAATGAAATGTCCCGCTTCGGCTTCACAGTGGTCAAAACGCTGATCACGGCCATCGATCCGAGTCCACAGGTCAAGAACGCCATGGATTCCATTAACGCGGCACAGCGCGAAAAGGAAGCCACGCGTCAGCGTGCCGAAGCCCAGCGTATTCAGATCGAGACCCAGGCGGCCGCCGAGGCTGAGAAGACACGCCTCCAGGGTGAGGGCCAGGCTAATTATCGTCGTGAAATCGCCAACGGTATTGTCGACCAGATTAAGAGTCTGCAGGCTGTCGGCATGAATGTGAACGACGTGAACAATGTGGTGCTGTTCAACCAGTATCTCGACACCATGCGTAATCTTGCCTCGTCGCAGAACGCGAAGACGGTGGTGTTGCCTGCTTCGACGCCTGGTGGCTTCAATGAGATGCGCGACCAGATCATCCAGGCCATGATGTCCGCGGACGAAGCTGCGAAATAGTCGCACAATAACCGCAACGTCATATTGAATGGCATTGGCACCAAGTGGGGACGTCTCGTAAAGGATGTCCCCACTTGCGTTTGATGCTGATGCGGTGTTATGTGTGAGCTTGGGTATCTCGGGGTGTTCCCCTAAGGGATGCGAAGAACGGGGAAACAGTATAAACTCGGTCACGGATCAAGCGCGTTAGACGCCGTATGGGGGCAAAGAGGACTATGGCGAATATTGAAGGTCAAGAGTCGGTGATGGGGACGCGCAGACCCATCATCGAAGTGAAAAACCTGCGTAAGGAGTATCCAGTGCTCGACGAGACCGTCGTGGCATTGGAACGTATCAATCTCACCATTCCGCAAGGTCAGATCTGCTGTATCTATGGCGAATCCGGTTCCGGCAAATCCACTCTGCTCAACCAGCTTGCCGGCATGGAAAAACCAACCAAGGGCGGCGTGCGCATCAGGGGAGTGCCCATCTCCCGTCTTGACGAACGGCAGCTGGCGGAATTCAGACAGAAGCATCTCGGCTTCGTATTCCAATCATACAATCTGCTGCCCAATCTGACCGCCGTTGAAAACGTGGCAATGCCGTTGATGTTCCAAGGCATGCCAAAAAACAAGCGCGAAGCAATCGCCAAGAAAATGCTGAAACGAGTAGGGCTCGGCAAACGCATGAACCACTATCCAACGCAAATGTCAGGCGGTCAGCAGCAGCGCGTCGGCATTGCGCGAGCGTTCGCGTCGCGGCCGCAAGTCGTGTTCGCCGACGAGCCGACCGGCAATCTCGATTCCAAAACCAAAAACGACGTGATGGACATGATCTGCGCGTTCGCACGAGATTTGAACCAAACCATCGTGCTCGTCACGCACGATGACAATATGGCGCAATATGCCGATCGTATCGTAACGCTGCTTGACGGGCGCATCATCGATGACCGTCTGGTGAATAACGCATGACAGCAAGAAGAGAAGGGAAAACCATGAGTAACGGCAGCCATTCCGCAAAATTCATCAACATGGTCATCGCACTGGTGGCATCCGCCGCCATCGCATTGACCTGCATCGTACCGACGGCGCTCGCAGAAGACGGCGATGGCACGGACGCCGGCAACGGCGGTTCTACCGTGCAGCCGGCGGGCCCGGTGCCGAATATCATCATCACCAACTTCACGTATGGCGACGGTTCCGTGGCGGTCGGCACGAATTTCGATCTTGGCTTCACCTTCCAGAATATGGGCAAGGTCGCGGTCAGCAATATGGTCGTGACCGTTGACGGCGGCGAGAATTTCGCCATTTCCGGCGGTACGAACACGTTCTATTACGATTCGCTGTGGGCGGGTTACTCGCTGACGCAGACTGTGCCCATGCAGGTGCTGTCGAGCGCGAAGAACGGTGCGCAGGGCATCGATATCAACTTCAAATACGAGTATGTCGATGGCGACACACGCAACTCCAACACTTCGGATATTAAGATTTCCGTACCTGTCTCACAGCCTGACCGTTTCGAACTGGGTGATCCCGTGCTTCCCGACACCATCAATGCTGGCGAGGAATCCACTATTTCCATGGACTATGTGAACAAGGGCAAGGGGGATGTGTCCAACGTCGAAGCGTCCATCGAGGGCGACGGCATCACCGCCACACAAGCCACACAGTATATCGGCAATGTGGCATCCGGCGCTTCCGGCTCCATTGGATTCGCGTTCACTGCAGCTGCGGCCGGCGAATATGATGCCAAGCTGAAGGTGATGTACGAGGATGCCAATGGCCAGCAGCAGACCAAGGAATCGCCGGTGAAGATCACGGTGTCTGAGGCGCCGGCCCCCGTCGATCCAGGCACGGATGTTGGCCCTCAGGAAAACCAGGGCATTCCGGCTTGGGTGTGGATTGTCGTTGCCGCGGCTGTCGTTGCTGTGATCGCCATTGTGGTCGTAGTGGTTGTGCGTCGCCGTAAGAAGGCGAAGAAGGCGGCTGAGGATGATGATTGGGATTGGGATTCCACCGATTCGCATGCCGGAACTGATACTGATGGCACTGCCGATACGGCTGGCACCACGGCAGGCGCTATTGATGCGCCGACCCAGGTGATTGATTCCGTGCCCTCCGTCAAGGAGTGAGCATGCGTTTTTCGGATATTGCACGTTCGTGCATGCAGAATCTGCTGCGTCGCAAATCACGTACGGTTCTTACGGTGCTTGGTGTGATCGTCGGTTGCTGTTCGATCGTGCTCATGATTTCCATTGGCCAGGGCATCAACGAACAGAACAAGCAGATGCTCAAAAACATGGGCAACCTGAACGACATCACCGTATATGCGGACGGCGGAGGTTCGCATTCCATGGCAACGTCATCCAGCGTGAGCGGTGCTGGCAGCGAACAGGCGAAACTCGACGATGACGCCGTGCAGAATTTCCGCAGCATTGCCGGTGTGGCTGGAGTGCTTCCGCAGAAAACGATGTCATACAGTGTGGATGCCACGCAAGGAGCTGGTTCCCGGTACGTGTCGCAATATGTCAACGTGGTGGGAGTCGACGCAACGCAATTGGAAGAATCCGGCTATAAATTGGCCAGCGGGCGTCTTCCGATGCGTGCCGGCGAAGTGTTGGCGGGCAAATCTTTCGTGTATTCGTTCTACGACAAGTATGCGTCAGATCCGAGTAATCATCGTATAGAAGCGGGCGGTTATTACTGTGATGAGCACGGTTGCGCCCAATCCGAAGGCGAAGACCCGTTCTTCGATATGCTGAACTCCAAAATCACACTGATCACCGGAGCCAACTATCAAAGTCCCGACGACTACCGCAAGGTGGGCAGCGGATCCGTGGCGCCATCCGATTCCGGCAGTGGTGAGAGTCCCACCATTGCCATGCCATATACTGTGGTGGGTGTCATTGATTCCTCCGCCAACAACTATGATGCGTTCACTTCCGGCATTGTGATGAGCATCGACGATATGAAAACGTTGAACGTCAAAATATCGGGGGATACCAAGGCCAACACGTCAAGCAAGGTCGTTTACGATCAGGTACTGGTGCACACCCAAGACATTAAAGACGTTGCCGACGTTGAAGCGCAAATCAAGGGCGCCGGTTATCAGACTTCCTCGTTTGAGCAAACGCGTAAGGAGATCGAAAAGCAGTCGCGGGGCATCCAGTTGGCGTTGGGTGGCATTGGTGCGGTGTCGTTCTTCGTTGCCGCGATTGGCATTGCCAACACCATGATCATGTCGGTGTCGGAACGTACTCGCGAAATCGGCATTATGAAGGCTCTCGGCTGCTATGTACGCGATATTCGCATGATGTTCCTATGTGAGGCTGGCGCGATTGGCCTAGTTGGCGGTGTGATTGCCTGCCTGATTTCCGCAATCGGTTCGATAGGCATCAATATGGCGTCTTTGGGTGGATTCAGTGTTGAGAATCTCGGCAAGGCGATTATGGGCGGCGATGATGTGAGTCGTATTTCGGTGATTCCATGGTGGCTTTTTGTGGTGGCCATGCTGTTTTCGATTGCCGTTGGTGTGATCGCAGGTTTCGGTCCTGCCAATAAGGCTGTGAAGATTCCGGCTTTGGATGCCATCAAGAATGATCAGTAATTGCTGATTACTTGACTGATTGCAGATTGGCGGGAATGGTCTTGCGGATATAACGACCGTTCCCGCCAATTCGTTGATACACATTAATTATTCGTTGAGAATACCGTGAATTCGAGAGACGATGGTTGCCGCGGTCAATCCGTAACGTTCATTAAGCTCGTCAAGCGGCACTCGATCGGTGAACTCTTTGGATGCACCAAAATTCAGCACACGAACGTGAGAAGCTTTGGCATTATTGGAATTTGCGTAGAACGCGGTGACCTTCTCACCCCATCCGCCTTCCAACTGGCCATCCTCCAACGTAACGACCAAACGATGCCCATCGGCAAGCATCGTCAGCAATTCGGCATCCATCGTGGAATACTGCAATGCGTCAACAAGCGTCGCAGTGATCGCAGCATGCGTCTCATCATCTTCAGCAAGCGCCGACGTGACTTCCGCAGCCAACGGCATGGTGTTACCGAGCCCAAGAATCGCAACATCTTTGCCGGGCTGAACAATCTGATAGCGGGAGAATGGGCATTCCCCGGCAATATTGACGGCTGGATCATGCTCTTCGGCACGCTGCAACGGGTCGAATGCCATATCGGCGGCACGTTCGAGTGAAAGAATCTGCTCGCCAGGCATACGAATCGCCACCACGCCATGGTCGGACGGGCCGATTGCCCAAGCCAGCATGTCAAGCATCTGTTCGCCGCTTGCGGGAGCCAAACAGGTCACGTCAGGAACATTGGCGAACATCGTCATATCGAATGTGCCTGAATGCGTGTTGTCGGCGCCGGAAATTCCCGCACCGAAAATCAGCAGTGTGGCAGGAACATGATTCAACGCCAACTCTTGTTGCAGCTGGTCGAAGGTGCGCTGGAAGAACGTGGCGGAAGTCGCAAGCACGGGGCGGCCGCCCGCTTTAGCGATGCCCGCGGCGAACGCAGCCGCATGCTCTTCCGTAATGCCGGTATCAACGTAATGCGCGCCCGCACGCTCGCGAAAATCTCGTGTTATGCCGTTCGATCCAGGGGTTGCGGGGGAGATGACCACCAATCCCGGCTCGTTGCTGAAACGGCGTTCCAACGATGCCATGGCCATTTCGCCATAGTATTTGCGTGCGTCGAGCGGTTTGCCGAGTGAGGCCTCCGGATCCTGCCAATGATTGGCCTCGCATTTGCCCGCATGAGGTTGAGGATTGGTCTGATTGCAGCCGTCCGAACTTTTGTCGAACTCCTCGCCATCGTCGAAGCCCAAGCCTTTGGTAGTGTGAATATGCACTACGATCGGGTGGTCGATACCTTTGACCTCGTTCAACACCTCCACTAGCGTGTCAACATCATTGCCCTGCTCCACGTAGCGGTAATCCAAGCCGAATGCCTTGAACAGGTTCAGTTCCGCCGTGCCATCTGACGCACGTAACTTGGCAAGCTGGCCGTACATGCCACCGAAATCCTCAGCGATTGACATTTCATTGTCATTGACGATGATGATGAGATTGCCGCCCTGTTCAGCCGCGTTATTTAGCCCCTCGAAAGCGATTGCTGAACTTAAAGAACCGTCTCCGATAATGGCGACGACATTGCCGATAGCGCTTTCGCCTGTTGCAATGCGTTGCATATCGCGGGTTTTGGCGAGACCGCACGCGAGTGAAATCGAAGTGCCGGTATGACCAAGTACAAACGAATCATGCTCGCTTTCCAACGGATTGGTGAAACCGGTCACTTCGCCGAATCGGGATTCGTTGAGATACGCTTCGGCACGTCCGGTAAGCATCTTGTGCACGTAGCTTTGGTGTGACACGTCGAAAATAAAACGGTCGTGAGGTGAGTCGAACACGCGATGCAAGGCCACGGTGAGTTCCACCACGCCAAGATTTGAGCCGATATGCCCGCCATGCTTCCTGCCGTAATCAAGCAGCGTGGTGCGGATTTCAAAGCATAAATCGCGTAATTGTTGGGCTGAAAGGGCATGTACGTCCGCAGGAGTGTGAATCGAACTCAAAATGCCAGCGGTCATCGTGCGCAATCACCCTTCCCTACGATCAGTGCAACCAAATGCGAAATCTTATCCCACTGTATGCCCCGACGAGGGTGTTTACGGGCAAAGGAGCGCAAAGTCTTCTCAACTTGAGGCACAATAGAGGTGTTTGCAATCGTGAAAAGCAGTTATTCACAAAGGAGCGCGAACATGAAAGCCGTATATGCCACCGGAACGAATTATGATGATCCGCTGTCTATGCTCGAAGTGGGCGATATGCCCGAACCTGAAACCAAGCCATTCTGGTCCACCATTCGTGTGAAATCAGCGAGCGTGAACCATCATGACGTGTGGAGTCTGCAAGGTGTGGGGCTTGCCGACGAGCAGACGCCGATGATCCTCGGCACCGATGCGGCCGGCGTGCTGCAAGAAGACATTCCCGTGAGCAAGGGGCTTAAGGCCGGCTCCGAAGTGGTGCTGTACACGCTCATCGGCACCGATGGGGCCGGAGTCATGCCGGGGGAGCGTCGTTCGATTCTTTCCGAACGATATGCGGGAACCATGGCCGAATGCACGCAGGTGCCCAGCGCCAACGTGTTCGCCAAGCCTGAGAATCTCAACTTCGATGAGGCTGCAGCATTGGGCACCAGCTGGCTTACCGCATATTCTTTGCTGTTCACGTCGGCGAATGTGAAACCGGGAGATACGGTGCTTGTTCAAGGTGCCGGCGGAGGTGTGTCGACCGCTGCGATCCAGCTTGCCCATGCGGCTGGATTGGAAGTGTTTGTTACCTCACGTAGCGAAGACAAGCGCAATCGTGCATTGGAAATCGGCGCTGACGCGGTGTTCGAATCGGGTGCGCGACTGCCTCGCAAGGTGGATGCCGTCATCGAATCCGTCGGAGCGTCCACTTGGAGCCATTCCGTCAAATCCGTGCGTCCGGGAGGCACCATCGCCATCTGTGGCGCGACCACGGGCGATCAGCCTGGCGCCGAACTTACGAGAATCTTCTTCCAAGATATTCGTGTGCAAGGCAATACCATGGGTTCTCGCGAGGATTTCGCACGCCTGTTGAAATTCGTGGAACATGCCGATCTGCACCCGGTCATCGACTCCTCATATGCGATCGATGATGCGCGACTTGCGTTTTCCAAAATCGTGAATGGCGACGTTTTCGGGAAAATCATGTTACACATCTAGCCGATTGCGTAAAGTAAGCGGTGTTCAAGAACATGTTCTTTTGGATTCTTTCGGAGGTCCTTGATGGCAGACAACAAGCCTGAAGTCGCAGTGATTATGGGGTCGGCGAGCGATTGGGAAACCATGAAGCATGCCTGCGAGATGCTTGACCAGTTCGAAGTGCCGTACATGAAGCAGGTGATTTCCGCGCACCGCACCCCGGAATTGATGGGTGAGTTCGCGCATAATGCCCGTGCCAACGGTCTGAAGGTCATCATCGCCGGCGCTGGCGGCGCGGCACACCTGCCGGGTATGGTGGCGGCCCAAACCACCCTGCCGGTCATCGGCGTGCCGGTGCGTTCCCATGCGTTGTCCGGCTGGGATTCGCTGTTGTCCATCGTGCAGATGCCGGGTGGCATTCCGGTCGCCACCACTGCGGTTGGTAATTCCGGTGCCACAAACGCGGGCCTTTTGGCTGTGAGCATTCTGAGCACTACCGATGAGCGTCTGGCCAATGCCCTGCAGGAATACCGTGACTCGCTGAAGGAAAAGGTGGCTGAATCCAATGCCCAGCTTGTCTGAGGAAACCAACGGCCGTGTTGAAAGGCTGATGCCGGGTGCCACCATCGGCATCATCGGTGGCGGTCAGCTTGGCCGTATGATGGCGTTGTCTGCCCGCTATATGGGCTTCCGCATCGGAGTTCTCGACCCGACACCGGACTGCCCGACCGCGCAGGTGGCTGATTTCCAGGTCACTGCCGAATATGACGACATCACCGCAATCCGCGAACTGGCCGAAAAATCCGATGTACTCACGTACGAGTTCGAAAACGTGAACGCTGACGCCATCGACGAAGTGCGCGCGCTTGCAGCGGCACCGCAAGGCACCGATCTGCTGCGCGTCACGCAGGATCGTGTCAACGAGAAGCAATTCATCAACGACCATGGCACGCCGACCGCACCGTGGAAGGCCGTCAACAGTGTTGAGGAGCTTGACTCGGCACTCGATGAGATTCACTACCCGGCCGTGCTCAAAACCCGTTCCGGCGGTTATGATGGCCATGGCCAGACGGTGCTGAAATCCGATGCCGATCTTGAAAAGGTGCGTGCCCGTGCCGATCGTGGTGGCGGATTCCCACCAAGCATTCTCGAAGGCTTCGTCGACTTCGCATTCGAAGCAAGCATTCTCGTTGCAGGCAACGGCAAGGATTACGTGACCTTCCCGATTGTGCGTAACGAGCATCGCAACAATATCCTGCATATGACCATCGCTCCTGCCGAAGTCAGCGAAGCCGTGGCGAAGGAGGCGCACGAACTCGCGTTGCGCTTGGCACAGGGCTTCGAATTGGCGGGCATTCTCGCCATCGAACTGTTCGTCACCAAGGATGAGCGGGTCATTGTCAACGAGCTTGCGCCTCGTCCGCATAATTCCGGCCATTACACCATCGAGGCATGCTCGTTCGATCAATTCGACGCGCATATCCGAGGCATCGCGGGTTGGCCGCTCGAACAGCCTGAACTACTCAAGCCGGCCGTCATGGTCAATGTGCTCGGCCAGCATGTGTCACCGACCCGTGCGCTGATTGCCGAGCATCCGGAATGGAGCATGCACGACTATTGCAAGGCCGAAGTGCGCCATGACCGCAAGATGGGTCATATTACCGTGCTGACCAACGATACTGAGCGGACCGTGGCCGATCTTGAGCGGACTGGCTGCTGGGATGATTTGAAATAAACCTAGACGGTAGGTTTCGCGCGCCGGCCTTTCCCTCAAGGATTGGCCGGCGCGCGAAGTCATCAAGGATGGACGTAGATTGGCAGACGGACGCGTGGAGCGCAATACCAAACAAAAAGAACTGATTCATGATGCTCTGAAGGCAAGCGATGAATTCATTTCCGCACAGGATCTGCATCGCAAGCTGGAAGACGAAGACGTGAAAGTGGGACTCGCCACCGTATATCGTCAGTTGAACGCATTGGCTGAGGCTGGGGAAGCCGACACTGTGCGTTTGGAAGGTCAGCAGCTGTTCCGTCTGTGCGGCGATGATGGACATCACCATCATCTCGTATGCACGAACTGCGGCAAAACCGTGGAAATCGAATCACCATCCGAAACATGGCTACGTGGCATCAGTACAAAATATGGTTTTACCATCGAACGGCATACGCTGGAAGTATTCGGACTCTGCTCCGACTGCCAGAACAAGGTGCGTTAGTAATTCCAGCAATCGTAGTGAGAATGTACTCGAATGGCGAAATCATACGAAATGAGATATCGCCATCCAAACTGCCCGTACCCCCATTATGTTTTTGCGTTTTCATCGGTATATCCATAAGGAAATCAGAAGAAACTGTGGATGAAATCGATCATTATATCTTTTTGTCAGATATAGCCGCGAAAATGGTGCCTTAGTGTCGCCGTAAGGCGGGAAACGAAGTGAACTGACACGTTACGAGTGGAGAGACACACTTGACGAACGAATCCGTGAATAACGAGACGATTGAGGAACTGAGGATCTCGACGATCGATCCAAACGCACCCGCCAAGGAACGTAAGGAATTCCCCGGGTGGTTGTACGGCGTACTGTTTGTGGTGTTCGATATCATCGGCGTGGCCGCGCTGCAGATTGGCGTTAGCCAAGTCACCACACGCGTCAAGCTATCGAACAACATGTGGCTGACTGGTTGGGGCTTCGTCACCAAAATGTTCACCAGCCTCAACTTCGTGGCCGTGCTCAACCTGATTCTGTGGGGCATGCTCTATGTGATACTGCTCATGCTCATCAACCGTTTCTGGATTGCCACTCCCATATTTTTGGCGGTGACGTTCATCAGCGCGGTGATTGAGCATTTCAAAGTATCCATACGATATGAGGCGATTCTGCCTAGTGACTTGAACTTCCTGAAAGCCGACGCGGGCAACCTCATGAGCTTCATGCCGGCCGGAGCGCAATGGACGATTTTGCTTGCGGTTGGAATTTTTGCCTGTTTTGTCTCATTGTTCGTGTTTTTGAATCACCGTGATGGACGTCATGGCAAGCTGTTTCGTGGGGACGACAAGCAGTCGCGTTCGTTGAATGCGATTGTGCGACTGCTGCTGATCATCGTGCCGGGAACGTTCTTCACACTGTATTCCATGCAGGTAAGCACCGTTGGATCTTGGGCGAAAAACTTTTCTTCCGCAATGGGCGATATGCCTTCCATGTGGGATTCCGTATACGATGCTCAGCGTAATGGTCCGCTGGTGGCGTTTACCCGCCAGCTCAATCCGAGAGTCATGGTCAAGCCGGATAATTATTCCGAGGAAACCATGAAGGATGTCGCGGCCCGCTATACGAAGGAAGCGAAGAAGATCAACTCGAAACGCTCCGCGAATATGACCGACAGCACAGTGATCTATGTGTTGTCTGAATCGTTCTCCGACCCGTCTCGTGTGCCGGGATTGAAGGTCAACAAGGATTCCATGCCCAACATCCGCTCCATCAAAGAGGACACAACTTCCGGTTTGATGCTTTCGTCCGGATATGGTGGTGGAACCGCCAATCTTGAATATATGGGATTGACCGGTTTGAGCATGGCGAATTTCGATTCGTCGCTTACCAGCCCATACCAGCAGCTCGTGCCGAGCGAGCATTGGACGCCGACCATCAACCAGCTGTGGGGTGCGGCGAAGAATTCCATCGGACTTCATCCGTATGAATCGTCCATGTATTCACGTGCCACCAACTATAAGAAGTTCGGATTCTCGCACTTCTATACGTTGACCGGTCCGGACGTCATCTCGCATCAAGACAAGATCGACGATTCGCCGTATGTGTCGGATGAGGCCACGTATAAGAGCACCATTGAAGAGGTTGAGAAAACCGACGGCAACCAGTTCCTGCAGGTCATCACCATGCAGAATCACATGCCATACCACGATTGGTATAAGAACAACGATTTCAAGGCCGAATCCACTACGGACACTCCTTTGGAGGACGATGAGAAGGAGTCCATCGAAACCTATCAGAAAGGTGTGGCTCTGACCGACGAAGCGACCGCCGACTTCCTCGACAAGCTCGACTCCATCGACAAGCCGATCACCGTAGTATTCTACGGCGATCATTTGCCGGGCATTTATTCGTCCGCTTCCGAAGACGATAACAATTCGCTTGCCTTGCACCTGACGGATTATTTCATCTGGTCCAACAAGGCGTCCAGCTCGCAAGGCAACGAGATTGACAACGCCGACTATTCGTCGCCGAACTTCTTCGTGGCGCAGGCCGCCGAGCATATGAACGCCAAGGTGTCCCCATATCTGGCGTTCCTCACGCAAATGCATGAGAAGATCTCCGCCATGGAGCCGCCAGTCGTCAACAATATCCAAGGATGGGACCGTATTCCTGAAGGCCAGAACATTTATCTTGATGCTGACGGTAATCCCATGGCTGAAAGCGATTTCGATACGGAAACCAAGCAGCTGCTGGCGGATTATCAGCTTATCCAATATGACATTACGTCAGGAAAGAACTATCTGAAAGATACGGATTTCATGCAATTGCCGTGATATTTGGTAGTACGTGCGAATGCTATCAAATATTCGAACATAATCTGAATAACTGTCAATTATAAATAATTGATGATTTGTGGGATTGTCAATAATAATACAAAGAAGACCTGTGCTGATTGGGCACAGGTCTTCTTTGCTCGGCAATTGATTGCGCGTTTATATTGCGCTCGCTGTATTACTGCAATGCCTTGGCGCCAATGTCGTGACGGTAGAACATGCCCTTGGTGTCAAGCTTGTCGATAATCGCATACACCTTGTCTTGAGCGGTCTTGATATCGGCGGCAGAGGTCTCGACCAGCAGCACACGACCGGAATTGGCAACCAGGCCTTCTTCGCTACGAGCAACGCCAGCGTAATACACGTGGGAGTCCTCGTCGACTGGAATCTCAGGAATCGCAGCGCCCTTGATCACATCGACAGGATAGCCGTCGGCGGCGAGTACCACACCAAGCGTGGCATTGTCGTTATCCCAAGTGAATTCCGGAGTCTCGCCATTGAGCAGAGCGCTGATGCCAGCGCCGAGATCAGACGTGAGCTTCGGCAGCACGACTTCCGTTTCCGGATCGCCAAAACGAGCATTGAACTCGATGACCTTCGGACCGTCAGCGGTGGCAATCAAGCCAGCGTACAGAATGCCAGTGAACGGCGTTCCCTCATCAGCCATAGCCTGAACGGTCGGCTTTACAATGGTCTCAATAGCGGTATCAACCATATCCTGACCGATCTGCGGAACCGGGCTATACGCACCCATGCCACCGGTATTCGGACCCTTATCGCCATCATATGCGCGCTTATGATCCTGCGAAATCGGCATCGGCCAGAAATCAGTGCCGTTCACAAAGCTCATCAGCGAGAACTCCTGACCCTCCAGGAAGTCCTCGATAACAACCTTCGCACCGGCGTTGCCGAAACGATGATCGACGAAAATGTCTTCAAGAGCGGCGATGGCGGTTTCCTCATCCATGGCAACGGTCACGCCCTTGCCGGCGGCCAAACCGTCAGCCTTGATCACAATCGGAGCGCCATGCTCACGAACATAAGTCGTGGAACGCTCCAAATCGCCGAACGTCTGATACTTTGCGGTCGGAATGCTGTGACGCTCCATCAGCTGCTTGGCAAAATCCTTGGACCCCTCGATCTGTGCGGCGGCCTTGCTTGGACCGAACGCCTTGATGCCAGCTTGAGCGAAATCGTCAACGATGCCCTCGATAAGCGGCACTTCCGGACCGACGAACACCCAGTCATAGCCGTTGTTCTTTACGAAATCAATCAGCGCGGCATGATTGGACGGGTTGATCTGCGTGATGCGGATGCCGTCAAGCTCCATACCTGGATTGCCCGGAGCCACTGTGACTTCGCTGACGCTGCCGCCACGCATAAGCGCATGAGCGATGGCATGCTCGCGTGCACCGGAACCGATGACCAGAACCTTCATGTTTCCTCCTGTTATGTCCCTTCTGGGAAAATCCTATGTTCAGGAAAGTCTTTGGAAATAAAAAGGGGGTGGCCGTTATGGCTCACCCCCGTATATGTATTTACTGCAGTTCGACGTCGCTATCGGTCTTCTTGACGATATTGCCGAGCACATAACCGGCTTCGCCATTGGACTTGAGCAATTCCATGGTCTTATCGGCATCTTCGGCGTTGACCGCCAACACCATGCCAATACCCATATTGAAGATGTTGAACATTTCCATATGATCGATTTCGCCGGCCTTCTCGAGCACATCGAAAATCGGCAGCACCGGCCAAGAGCCGAGATTGATGTGCGCAGCCAAGCCGTCCGGAATCATACGCGGAATGTTTTCGATGAAGCCGCCGCCGGTGATATGGGCGACGCCCTTGACCACGCCGGCCTTGAATAGCGGGGAAAGAGCCTTCACATAGATCTTCGTCGGGGTAAGGAGCACGTCGCCGAGCTTTTCACCATCAAGTTCGTCAAGTACGGTGTCGACCGTGTAGCCGGCCTTCTCGAACAGGGCCTTGCGTACCAGAGAGAAGCCATTGGAATGCACGCCGGTGGACGGCAAGCCAATGAGTACATCGCCTTCAGCGATGGTGGAGCCGTCCACGATTGCGGACTTCTCGGCAACGCCGACCGCGAAACCGGCCAGATCGTACTCGTCTTCGTCATACATACCCGGCATTTCAGCGGTTTCGCCACCGATCAGACCGGAACCAGCCTGTACACAGCCATCGGCAACGCCAGCCACAACCTGCTCGAGCAGTGCTGGATCGTTCTTGCCACAGGCGATGTAATCCAGGAAGAACAACGGTTCCGCACCCTGAGCGGCAATATCGTTGACGCACATGGCCACACAGTCGATGCCGATGGTGTTGTGCTTGTTGGCCATCTTGGCAACGACCAGCTTGGTGCCGACGCCATCGGTGCCGGAAATCAGTACCGGCTCCTTGTATCCGAGGGAAGCCAGATCGAACAGGCCGCCGAAGCCGCCAATACCGCCGACTACGCCCGGACGGTTGGTGCGAGCCACATGGGACTTGATGCGCTTGACGACTTCGTAACCGGCCTCAACGCTCACGCCGGCTTCTTCATATGCTTTTGGCATATCAAACCTTTCTAGGGTTCAGTGTTCTTCTTGGGGTGAAGTAGTGGTGTATTCGTTGCCTTCGTACTTGCTCTTGTACAGGGCGAATTCAGGCAGTCGGACGCGGTCTTCCGGAGTCAACGACTTCAGGAAATCAGCTTCATAGTCATCCAAGGCGGTCGGATAATCGCCATTGAAATAGGCCACGCACAGACCGCCGTACGGTGCGTCCGCACCCAGACCGATGGATTCGACCAATCCGTCGAGTGACAGGAACGCCAAGGAATCGGCGCCGATGAAATCGCGAATTTCTTCAACGGACTTCTTCGCGGCGATGAGCTCCTTGGTGGTGGAGATGTCGATGCCGTAGAAGCATGGGTATTTCAGCGGCGGCGAGCTGATGCGCATGTGCACTTCGGCTGCGCCGGCTTCCTTAAGCAGCTGCACGATGCGCTTGGACGTGGTGCCGCGCACGATGGAATCGTCGATGACGATCACGCGCTTGCCTTTGACCACGCCGCGCACGGCGGACAGCTTCATGCGCACGCCCTGCTCGCGTAGTTCCTGCGTCGGCTGGATGAAGGTTCGAGCCACATACTGGTTCTTGATCAGGCCCATCTCGTTTGGCAGACCAGCTTCTTCCGCATAGCCGGAGGCCGCGGACAGCGAGGAATTCGGCACGCCAATGACCATATCGGCATCGACCGGCGATTCTTGGGCCAGACGCGCACCCATACGCTTGCGGGCGGAATGCACGTTCACGCCGTAAATATCGGAATCCGGACGTGCGAAGTAGATGAATTCCATCGAGCAGATGGCCAGCTGGGTCTGGTTCGTGTACTGCACGATCTTGTAGCCGTGATCATCCACGACCACGATTTCGCCCGGGCGGATGTTGCGCACCAGCTCGGCGCCGACGATGTCGAGCGCGCAGGTTTCGGAGGCGAGCACATATGCGCCGTTCTTCATCTTGCCAAGGGAGAGCGGACGGAAGCCGTTCGGATCGAGCGCGCCGATCATGGCGTTCTCGGTCATGATCAGATAGGCGAAGCCGCCATGAACGGTGTTGAGCGCTTCCTTGAGCTTGTCCATGAAAGTGCGCTTCGTGGAACGGCGGATGAGGTGCATAAGCACTTCGGTGTCGGAATTGGAGTGGAAGATCGCACCTTCGTCCTCCAGCTTGCGGCGCAGGGACGGGCAGTTGGTGAGGTTGCCGTTGTGGCACAGGGCCATATCTCCATCATGGAAACGGAAGATGAACGGCTGAATGTTGTCGGTGCCGCCAGAGCCGGCAGTGGCGTAGCGCACATGGCCAATCGCCCTGTCTCCCTTCAGGCGTTCGATTTCTCGCTCGTCGCTGAACACCTGGGTCAACAGACCCGTTCCGCGATGACCGATAAGATGACCATTATCGTTAGAGACAATGCCGGCACCCTCCTGACCGCGATGCTGCAACGCGTGCAAGCCGAAGTAGGTGAGTCGGGCGGCGTCCGGGTGGCCCCAAACGCCGAAAATACCGCATTCCTCGTGGATGTCTTCGAGTTCAGCTGACAAGCCAAAGCTCCTTCCAAAACCATGGAGACAAGGGATTCGCTACCGTTCAACCCTACCAACTGGAGGCTACAAGCGGCAGCTTCCGGGGAGTCCTCGGACTATGTATGAAAAAGGACGAGTAATCGAACAATCGTTCGAATGTTCTGGTATGATGTAATCGTTGGAACCGTAAATCGCGGATGCAGGCTTTGCTGCGGATTATTGCATGGAAGGAGCGTCATGTCCGAACGAACATATGTGGCGGTCGACTTGAAATCCTTTTATGCGTCTTCGGAATGCGTCGAGCATGGTTTTCCGCCACTGTCCACGCATCTGGTGGTGGCGGACCAGTCACGTACCGACAAAACCATTTGTTTGGCGGTTTCTCCGTCGCTGAAAGAATACGGGTTGCCGGGTCGTGCCCGTCTATTCGAAGTCAAGGCGAAGCTCAAAGAGGTTAATGCGGCACGTCGGGCTGTTGCCCCGGGCGGAGTACTGACGGGAAAATCGTATGATGCGAAAGCGCTCGCTGATAATCCGAATCTGGCCGCGGACGTGTTTATAGCCAAGCCGCGCATGTCGCATTATCTGGCGATGAGTGCGAAAATCTACGGTATTTACTTGAAATACGTGTCGGCGGATGACATCCATGTCTATTCGGTGGACGAGGTGTTCATGGATGTCACTGGGTATCTACGCGCCTACGGCAAAGGCGTGGAGGAGATGACGCGCGACATTATCCATGACATTCATGCTCAGACTGGTATCACCGCTACAGCGGGTATTGGCACGAACATGTATCTGGCCAAGGTTGCCATGGACATTGTGGCCAAGCATATCCAGACAGGGGAGGACGGCATCCGCATTGCCAGGCTGGACGAGATGTCGTATCGGAAACTGTTGTGGGGGCATCGTCCGATTACTGATTTTTGGCGTGTTGGACGAGGATATGCGAAAAAGCTCGAGGCTCAGGGCTTGTTGACCATGGGGGATATCGCACGTTGCTCGATGGGACGCGCCGATGAGTATTACAACGAGGATCTGCTGTACCGCATGTTTGGCATGAACGCCGAACTGCTTATCGACCATGCGTGGGGTTGGGAACCATGCACTATCGCCGACATCAAAGCGTATAAGCCAGCTGGTCATAGTATGAGTTCGGGGCAGGTGCTTACGGGCGCGGTCGGTTTTGACTCGGCGCGGCTGATTGTGAGAGAAATGGCGGACACCTTGTCTTTGGACTTGGTTGCCAAAGGTGTGAAGGCCGGCCATATGGGGTTGATGGTCGGTTACGATACCGCCAGTCTTGATCCAAAGCGGCTAGGGGAGTGCGGCACTCCGGAATTGAAGGCGATAGCTGAGCGAGCCATTGCCGAATATAGCGGTCCCGTAACTCTTGATAGGTATGGTCGGCGTGTGCCCAAGTCGGCTACAGGGTCGATTGGTTTGGGCGACCATACGTCATCCACCACGCGTATCTGTGATGCGGTTGACGAATTGTTCTGCGAAATCGTCGATCATCGGCTGTTGATACGTCGATTGAATGTGGTTGCTTCTGATTTGCAAACGGTCGAACAGCTGGCTGAGCGAGATGCTGCGGCGAATTACGTTCAGCCCGATCTGTTTTCGGATATGCAGGAATCCTCAAATGGTGGCAATTGTAAAGGTAGCGACGATAGCGGTACGCAATCTTTCCATGCTGAAGATACGCATGGTATCAATGAGGTTTCCGAACAGCACGTTCAGCAGACGATTCTGAATATCAAACGCAAGTTCGGCAAAAACGCCGTCATTAAAGGGATGGATATGTTCGCTGATGCCACAGGTCAACAGCGCAACCGGCAGATTGGAGGTCATGCAGCATGAGCTTGCAGCAAACCGACCGTTATGATGACATCATCAACTTGCCTCATCATCGCTCGCGCATGCGTCCGCACATGAGCATACACAACCGTGCCGCGCAATTCATGCCTTTCGCCGCTCTCACCGGCTACGATGACATCATAAAACAAACCTCCGCCCATTCCAACGAAGCAGTAGAACGCGCCAACGCTCCCGTCAATCTCACCGAAGGCTACCTCCCTGCCTAACATGCGGCGGAGACCAAAAAGGCTGTTTGGTTTGGTTGGGATTGTTCCCGAATCAAACCAAACAGCCTCTGTACGTTCGAAGCTGCGTCAGAACGCTTTTATGGATGCAGGTCAGGCGGTGAAGTACTCCACGCCGGCTGCGAACAGCGGCTGATCCTTCTCGCCGGGCACGTTCACGAACGTGCCGTTGCTGTAACGCTCGGAGTGGCCCATCTTGCCGAACACGCGGCCGTCCGGGCTGGTGATGCCTTCAATGGCCAGCAGCGAACCGTTCGGGTTCACGTCCAGATCCATGCCAGGCACGCCGGCCTCGTCCACATACTGCGTGGCGATTTGGCCGTTGGCCTTGAGCTGTGCAAGCACGTCATCGGAAGCCACGAAACGGCCTTCGCCGTGGGAGATGGCGATGGTGTGCATGTCGCCAACCTCGGTCTTCGCCAGCCACGGGGAGAGGTTCGACGCCACGCGAGTGCGCACCAAGCGGCTCTGGTGGCGGCCGATGGTGTTGAACGTCAGCGTCGGGCATTCGGCGGTCATCGGCACGATATCGCCGTACGGCACCAAGCCAAGCTTGATCAGCGCCTGGAAACCATTGCAGATACCGAGCATCAGACCATCACGGTTGTTCAACAGGTCACGCACCGCTTCGGTAACGGCAGGAGCGCGGAAGAACGCGGTGATGAACTTGGCGGAACCATCCGGCTCGTCGCCGCCGGAGAAGCCGCCAGGAATCATGATGATCTGGCTCTTCTTGATTTCCTCAACCAAAGCTGCGGTGGACTCAGCCACAGCAGCAGGGGTGAGGTTGTTCACGATGAGCGTGCTCACGTCGGCACCCGCACGCTCGAAAGCGGCTGCGGAATCGTATTCGCAGTTGTTGCCGGGGAACACAGGAATGATTACATGCGGCTTGGCGACACCGGTGCCGGTGTACACGGTCTTCTTCGGCGCATTGAAGGACACGGTCTCAACGGTCTTGCCCTTTTCGTCGCCCTTGGAACGGTATGGGAACACGGATTCGATGCCGTCCTCCCAAGCGTCCTGCAGTTCGGCCAGATCAAGCGTCTCTCCGGTGGCCACGAACGAGTATTCCTCGGTGGTCTTGCCGACCTCGCTGACCTCGACCAGATTGGACACAGCCGGAATCTTCGCGTTGTCCGCAAGCTCGATGATGAAGGAACCATAGGCAGGGGCGAACAGGTCGTCCACGCTGATGCCATCGGCCAGCTTCACGCCGATCTGGTTGCCGACCGTCATCTTGAAGATTGCCTCGGCGGTCGCGCCATAGCCCGGCGTGGACACGGCCAAAGCATCGCCGAAATCGGTGAGCTCCTCGACTGCGGAGAACACCTCCAGTAGCGAATCCTTGTCCGGTGTGAGGCCGTCGGCCTGGTAACGCGGCGCGATGCGGATCACACGGTGGCCAGCGCCCTTGAACTCTGGGGAAGTGGCACGCTTCATGTTGCCCACCGCCACGGCGAAGGAGATCAGGGTCGGCGGAACGTCCAGCTGTTCGAACGTACCGGACATGGAGTCCTTGCCGCCGATTGCGCCAGCGCCTAGATCGACCTGAGCCATCAGAGCGCCCAGTACGGCGGCCATCGGCTTGCCCCAACGCTCCGGCTCGTCGCGCAGCTTCTCGAAGTATTCCTGGAAGCTCAGATACGCTTTCTCATGTTCAAAACCGGCGGCCACCAGCTTCGAGAGGGATTCGACCACAGACAGATAAGCGCCCGTAAACTGGTTCTGCTCCATGATGTACGGGTTGAAACCCCAAGCCATCGCGGAGGCGGTGGTGGTCTCGCCGAACACAGGCAGCTTGGCGACCATGGCCATGTTCGGGGTCAGCTGCTTACGCCCGCCGAACGGCATGAGCACGGTGCCTGCGCCGATGGTGGAGTCGAAACGCTCGGAAAGACCCTTGTTGGAAGCCACGTTCAAATCGGTGAGCATGGTGTGCATGCGTTCGGCGAGCGTGCCGGTCTTCCACGGGGTGGCGTAGCCGTGCTGCGCCTCGACATGCACTACCTGATGCTTCGGAGCGCCGTTGGAGGCGAGGAACTCGCGGGACAGATCCACGATCTTGTCGCCGTTCCACACCATCGTCATGCGCGGTTCTTCGGTCACTGTCGCGATGACTTCGGCCTCGAGGTTTTCCTCCTTGGCGTAGCCGAGGAACTCGTCGACGTCTTCGGCTGCAACGTCCACAGCCATACGTTCCTGAGATTCGGAAATCGCAAGTTCTGTGCCGTCCAAGCCTTCGTACTTCTTCGAAACCTTGTTGAGATCAACATACAGGCCGTCAGCCAGCTCGCCGACCGCCACGGATACGCCACCGGCGCCGAAATCGTTGCAGCGCTTGATCAGACGGCATGCGTCACCGCGGCGGAACAGACGCTGCAGCTTACGTTCGACGGGAGCATTGCCCTTCTGCACCTCGGCGCCGTCAAGCTCCAAGGATTCGACGTTATGCGCCTTGGACGCGCCGGTGGCGCCGCCGATGCCGTCACGGCCGGTGCGCCCGCCGAGCAGGATGACCTTGTCGCCCGGAGCCGGGGTTTCGCGGCGCACATGATCTGCCGGAGTCGCGGCCACAACCGCACCAACCTCCATACGCTTGGCCACATATCCGGGATGGTAGATCTCGTCCACCTGACCGGTGGCAAGACCGATCTGGTTGCCGTAGGAGGAATAACCGGCGGCGGCGGTGGTGACGAGCTTGCGCTGGGGGAGCTTGCCTTCAAGCGTCTCAGACACCGGCACGGTCGGATCAGCAGCACCGGTCACGCGCATGGCCTGGTACACGTAGGAACGACCGGAAAGCGGGTCGCGGATGCAGCCGCCGATGCAGGTTGCCGCACCACCGAACGGTTCGATTTCCGTCGGGTGGTTGTGGGTTTCGTTCTTGAACAGGAACAGCCAATCCTCATCATGGCCATTCACATCAACCTTCACCTTGACAGTGCAGGCGTTGATTTCTTCGGATTCGTCAAGATTCTTCAGAATACCGTTCTTCTTGAGCCACTTTGCGCCGATGGTGCCCATATCCATAAGGCATACGGGCTTTTCGTCGCGGCCAAGCTCGTGACGCATCTCAAGATACTTATCGAACGCGGCCTGCACGGTCGCGTCGTCAATCTGCACATCATCAAGTTGCGTGCCGAACGTGGTGTGACGGCAATGATCGGACCAATACGTGTCGATCACCTTGATTTCCGTGATTGTCGGATCACGCTGTTCCTCGGTGAAGTGAGCACGGCAGAACTGCAGATCAGCCAAATCCATGGCCAGACCACGGTCGGCGATGAACTGCTCAAGATCGGCGTCGCTCATGGTACGGAAGCCTTCGATGACCTCCACCTTGCCCGGTACCGGCACCTGCGTCTTCAACGTGGTCTTGGTATCCAGCGAAGCTTCGCGAGCCTCGACCGGGTTGATCACATAATGCTTGATGGCGGCGATATCGGCATCGCTCAGCTCGCCTTCAAGTGCATACACCTTGGCGGAACGAACAGTCGGGCGCTCGCCCTGGGAGATCAGCTGAATGCATTCGCTGGCGGAATCCGCACGCTGGTCGAACTGACCGGGCAGATACTCCACAGCAAACACATTATCAGAACCGAAATCAGGCAAATCGGCGGAAACATTATCGACCTGCGGCTCACTGAACACGGTAGGGGTGGCCTGTGCGAACAGTTCCTCGCTAATGCCTTCCACGTCATAACGATTGACGAGACGCACATTCTTCAGCGATGCGATGCCAAGAATGGTCTTCAGCTCGTTGGCGAGCTGCTTGGCTTCGACATCAAAACCCTGCTTCTTTTCCACGTACACGCGAAAAACCATGGTTGACTCCTTGAAAGAGGGGCTTGGTGAGATTGATAAAAATAAGATTTTCAAAAACGATGAAGCCCGCATCCGAGTTTGTACTGCAGATGCGGGCTATCGCAAGTATTATTCGGCTACTTCAATGCCTTCGGACTTGGCGAGTTCAGCCAAGCGGCTTTCGACCTCTTCGTAAGCCGGAATGATGTCGCCCAGATCGCGGCGGAACAGATCCTTGTCGAGATGCTCGACCTTGCCGGAGCCGTCACGCTGATCCCACAGACGGCAGGAATCAGGCGTAATCTCATCGGCCAGCAGCAGCGTGCCATCGGAAGTGCGACCCATTTCGATCTTGAAATCAACAAGCTTGATGCCGATTTTGGCGAAGATCTCGATCAGGGCTTCGTTGATGCGGCGTGCGAGAGGTGCGATCTCGGCCAGATCCTCACGGGTGCAGACGCCTAACGCAACCAGATCGTCGTCGTTCACGAACGGATCGTGCAGATCATCGTTCTTCAGGAAGTACTCCAGCACCGGCTCCTTGAGCTCGATGCCCTCTTCCACGCCCAAGCGAGAGCAGAAGTGGCCGGCGGCGGTGTTACGCAGCACGATCTCGAGCGGGAACATGGTGACCTTCTTGACCAGCTGGGAGGTTTCGCCCACGCGGGCCACCAGATGGCTGTTGATACCACGCTTCTTGAGCAGATCGAAGATCAGCGTGGTGATGAGGTTGTTCAGCCTGCCCTTGCCGGCGAAGTCTTCCTTCTTTTCGCCGTCACCTGCGGTAGCGGAGTTCTTGTATTCGACCCAGAGCACCTCCGGATCGTCAGTTGCGTACAGTTGCTTGGCTTTGCCCTCGTAGAGCTTTTCCAACTTCTCCATTACTCGCCTTTCCTGGTGTTTGGGAGGTAGATAGTTTGGTGAACTTGACGGTTAACAAGATACCAACGGGAGGCTACAATCGCATGGTTTTTGGGCGCGTTCCGGCAGTCTTCCGTCAGTATCCGGCAATAGCACGTCAGGCGATGTCGATTTCGAGCGATTCGGACACATTCTCGGCTTTGGCACGCGCGTCGGCCTCATCTGTTCCGATGGCCAGCGCGACCGCCATGCGACGATGGCCGTGCACTTCCGGCTTCGCGAAGATACGCAGGTCGGTGCCCGGCTGAGACAAAGCGTTGGCGACGTTACGGAATTCGGCTTCACCATCGCCCTGAATGACGATCGCATGGCTTGCCGCGACGGCACCGTCCGGGATAGATAAGGCGACATGTTCCTGCGTAATCGGCAAACCGAGAATCGCATGCGCGTGCAACGCGAATTCGCTTAATCGTTGCGACGCCATCGTGACCATGCCAGTGTCATGCGGACGTGGGGAGACTTCATTGAACAGCACGGAACCGTCGGTCAGCACGAACAGCTCCACGCCGAACACGCCCCAACCCTTCTCGCCGGAAGCTTTGGCCTTCGCCACCAGACCTTCCACTGCGGTACGCGCGATGCGTTGCGCCTGCGCAAGCACATCCTGTGTGAAGGATGCCGGTTGCCAGGATTCGCGATAGTCGCCGCTTTCCTGACGCTGTCCGATCGGAGCGCAGGTCACGATGCCGGCGCTGGAGCTGACGGTCAGTACGGTCAGCTCGTAATCCAATGGAGCCAACGCTTCTACAATCACTCGGGAAACGTCACCCTCGTCGTGCGCGCGACGACCTTCCTGTGCCTCAACCCAAGCCGCGTCAATCGCGTCGGCGGAACGAACCACGGACTGGCCATGACCGGAAGAACTCATAATCGGCTTGACCACGCACGGGTAGCCAACCATTTCTGCTCCAGCGCGAAGCTCTTCCAGCGAGCCTGCGAAGCGGTACGGGGTGGTCGGCAAGCCCAATTCCTCATGCGCGAGCACGCGCAAACGTTCGCGATCCATGCAAATGGATGCGATTTCGGCGCTAGGTACCACTTGGGCGCCACGTTCGGCCGCGGCAGCCAGTTCGCTGGTGGCGATCGCTTCGACTTCCGGAACAATGATGTCCGGCTGAATTTCGTCGAACAATGTTCGCAACTGTTCGGCATTGGCCATGTCGAGCACACGGTATTCGTGCGCCACCTGCTGTGCCGGAGCGCCCTCATAGGAATCGGCCGCACATACCCATGCGCCAAGTCTCATCAATTCAATGGTGACTTCCTTGCCTAGCTCGCCGGAGCCAAGAAATAGAACACGAGTCGGATGCTTACCAAGCGGAGTGCCCAAGGCATGATTCTCTTCAGTCATGTCTTCTATTGTGCCATCGGCGTAGGATGGAGTGCATGTCTGAGACGGAACAGGAAGAAACACAACGCCCCCTGACCATCGCCATGGTGGTCGACACGTCGGGAAACCGAGGCAATGGCACTTCGAATTCGGCATTGCAATGGGCGGAGGAATTGAAACGGCAAGGCCACACGGTCAGGCTCGTAGGCATTGGTGCGCCTGAATACCCGGCGCGAGTCAACCATGTGCCTCTGGTCAGTTGGGTGGCGAAGAAGCAGCAGATGCAGTTCGCCGAGCCGAGCGACACGCTGTTCAGAACCGCGTTTCAAGGAGTGGACGTGGTGCATATCTACACCCCGTTCCGTTTCGGCCAACATGCTTGCAAAGTCGCCAAACAGATGGGAATCGCGGTTACTGCGGGCTATCATGTGCAGCCGGAGAACATCACGTATTCGGCGGGCCCGCTGAAATATATTCCGGGTATCGACTCGTTTATCTACTGGCTGTTCAATCTGTGGCTGTATCGCAAAATCGACCATGTGCATGTGCCCACCGAACTTGGCGCAAGTCTGCTGCGTTCCCACGGATACAAAGCGAAACTGCACGTGATTTCCAACGGATACGAAGCGCGATTCACTCCGAAAACGCAGCGCGATGCAGGGAAGTCCGCGCCGGTTCCGTTCCATATCGTTGCTTCCGGACGATTGACGAACGAAAAGAATCATGTTGCGTTGATTCAGGCGATCGCGCGTTGCAGGCATGCGCAAGATATTGAATTGACGATTGCCGGCACTGGTCCTCTAAAAAAGAAATTGCAGCGACTTGCGTCACGCTTGCTTTCCAGACCGGCGTCGATTGGATTTCATAAGAACGCAGAAATGCCGGCTTTGCTGCGTTCCAGCAATCTGCTGGTGCATCCTTCGATTGCCGATCTTGAGTCGGTGAGTGTGATCGAGGGCATGGCTGCCGGCTTGGTTCCTGTGATCGCCTCGTCGCCGTTGAGTGCGGCAGGCCAGTTTGCGTTGCGGGATGAGTCGCTGTTCCCCGTTGACGATGTGGAATCGTTGGCGAGACGTATCGATTGGTGGATCGACCACCCCGACGAATTGTCGAAATGGGGCGAAGTCTACGCCGAGCACACCAAGGAATATTATTCAGTGGAGGCGTCCGTGCATAAGTTCATTGCGATGGAACGCGAGGCAATCTCTGACAATATCAGCAAATAAAGTAATGCGTAATATGCGTAATACGCGGCGTAAATGAAGCCACGTATGCGATTAATGGCTGTTGTGTAAACAAAAGAGGCGTGGGATGCAAGTCCCGCGCCTCTTATTGTTCGTTTTTTGAGAATTAGTCTATGCCTATTCTCATCGGCGATGCGCTACAGCAGTGCGATCAGCTGCTCAACCTGCTTGTCGGTGGTGGCCCAGCTGGTGCAGATGCGCATCACCGTGTGCGTGTCGTCGGCTTTTTCCATGAAGCCGAGGCGCACGCTGCGCTGCAAACGTTCGGACGTCTCGTTATCAAGCGTGATGAAGATCTGGTTGGTCGGCGCGTCGAAGGTGAGCGTATAACCGCGTTCCACGAGCACTTCGCGAATGCGGTCGGCCGCATCGTTGGCGCGGCGGGCGATTCTGCAGTACAAGTTGTCGGTGAACAGCGTGTCGAATTGCACGCCCAGCAGCCATCCCTTGGCGAGCAAAGCTCCATGCTGCTTGACGAGCGTCACGAAGTTCTTCGGCATGTTGCCGTGCGTGAACACCACCGCTTCGCCGAACATGGCACCCACCTTGGTACCGCCGATGTAGAACACGTCCGCGATGCGCGCGATGTCTTCAAGCGTCACGTCGTTGCCGGTTGTGGTCAGCGCGTAGCCGAGTCGTGCGCCGTCAATGAACAATGGCATGTCGTACTTCGTGCAGATCTTGCGGATCGCCTCGAGTTCGTCGAGCGTGTAGAGCGTGCCATATTCGGTGGCCTGTGAAATGTACACGCATCCGGGGAACACCATATGTGTGTAGTTGCCGTCCGCATAGAACGTGGCGCAATATTCATCGAGCTCGTTCGCATCGATCTTGCCGTCATGGTGGGGGAGCGTCAGCACCTTGTGGCCGGTGAATTCGATGGCGCCCGCCTCATGCACGTTCACATGGCCGGTGTTTGCCGCGACCACGCCGGCATACTGCGGTGTGATGGAGTCGATGATGGTCTGATTGGTCTGCGTGCCACCTACTAGGAAGAAGATCTGGGCGTCGGGGCAGGAGCATGCCTCGCGAATCTTGGTTTTCGCGCTTTCGCAGATGCTGTCATTTCCGTAACCCGGATATTGGTTCTGTGCGATCTGTTCGATGCGTTCAATGATTTCCGGCGTTGCCGTACAGGAATAGTCGTTTTCAAAAGACAGCATGATGCGCTCCTTGTGTCTGACTTATGCTGATGACTTGATCGGCTGTTTGCTGTATTTCAAGCCGTCCGGATAGCAAAAAACCTCGGAATTTCTTCCGAGGTCTCTACCGGGGTGGCTAACGCGGCTCGAACGCGCGACCTTCTGAACCACAATCAGATGCTCTACCAACTGAGCTATAGCCACCATGTTCTCGCTTCATGTAGAAGCGCAACAGGTGAAAACTATACACGATTTTCCAGCTATGTCTACATCGGCGTGTTGCGTGTGCCTGTCGTCGGCTTGCGCTGTGGACTGTTCATTATGTGAACGGCATATTACGCAAGGCCGAAACTCATGCCTGCTTTGTAGTCGCTGCATGCGTAAGGGTGTGCTGTAATGGCGGTGCGGGCCGTCTTGGAGTGTTTTCGGCGTATGCGGATCATCAGCCGAAAAGCTGTGAAGTGTGAAGGAAGAGAGATTCATGCAGAAGGTCAAAGCGTTTGGTGATTGGCTCACCAAGTGGTTCACCGCGATTGTGATTGTGTGGGCCGTGTTCAACTATTTCGTGCCGCAGGCAAGCTTGTGGGGCAAATCCTATACCGGTTATTTCCTAGGTATCGTGCTGTTCGGCATGGGTCTTACCTTGACTCTTGACGATTTCAAGCGCATTCTCACCCAGCCTCTGATGGTCATCGTCGGTACCGTGGCCCACTTCGTCATCATGCCGTTGGTGGCTGTGCTGCTGTGCTGGATTTTCCGTCTTGATGGTGCGCTCGCCGTCGGTGTGATTCTGGTCGGCTGCTGCCCGTCCGGAACCTCGTCCAACGTGATGAGCTATCTGAGTCGTGGCGATGTGGCGCTGGACGTGTCCATCGGCATTTTGTCCACGCTGTGCGCGCCGTTCATGATTCCGCTGTTGATGCAATGGCTGGCCTCCCAGTATGTGTCGGTTCCGGTGGAATCCCTGTTCCTCAATGCGGTCAAGGTGGTGCTGTTCCCGATCGCTCTTGGCGTGATCTGCCATGCTATTTTCGGCGAGAAGATCGAGAAGATCACGGTCGCTCTGCCGATCGTGTCCCAAGTCGCCATCCTGCTTATCATCGGCGTGGTCGTCGCAGCTAACGGTCCGAAGCTGTTCGTGACTTCCTCGCTGCTTGCCATCCCGGTGGTCATTTTGCACAACCTGTGCGGATACGCGCTGGGCTTCGGCTTCTCCAAACTTATGTACAAGGTGTATCCGAAGGGCTTCCGTTATGCGCAGCAGAAAGCCATCACCTTCGAGGTCGGCATGCAGGATTCCGCGTTGGGGGCGACTTTGGCGCTGACGTCGTTCGCTTCCAATCCGTTGGCCGCGGTGCCGTCCACGTTCTTCAGCGTCTGGCACAACATTTCTGGCTCCGTGCTGTCCAGCTGGTGGCGTGAGCATGATGACAGACATCAGATCCATCCTGATTCCGACAATGGAGAGAAGGGCTCGGCTGCGAAGGCCCGCGAAGACGCCGTCGAAACAGCTAACAGCTGACATTCGTCAGTAGATTTCGTCGGTATATCGCGCATTCCCTGAATCTTTCAAAATGATTCAGGGAATGTTTTGTTTTGAGTGGTGCAAACGTGTCATTGTGATGTTTTGTTGCTTTGCGTTGATGTAGACAAAATGATTGAAATTATTGGGATTTAAGGGTGTTTTCACCCGTGTTTTTTGTTCGTTTTGGGGTATACTGTAATTGAAGGCCGGAGTTGTGGATCAGTCGAGAATTCGTCAGGTCGCAACGAAGCGTCTATGGCCGCAAGGTTCATGCGCAACGCCTTTAAGATATAACTGAACAATAGCGATTCGAGACGGCGGCGATGGGGTAGTACGGCGCAGGCGCCGGGCCGCAAATGCAAAACAGACAACGAGACTGAAAAGTGCGCGTAAGGTAGCGCGTAGCAAAGAAGTGGGAATCTCCTTCCCGAGTGGGTGGCCCCGGATTCAAAAGGATTCGGGGCCACTCCTTTTGCGATTTGCGACACGGCATGTTGGAATGTCTTGGGAATCCGTATACTAGTAATTCGTGTGTGCCAACGGCATGCCTTATGTGACAGGCGTGCGGGTTGGGATATCCCGGAACTCGATTGCATCACGCGCAGCAATGC